>MDTD01032415.1_pt1 | contig 107693 bp, 86 predicted proteins | sample 811221 | NCBI WGS metagenome assembly MDTD01 (sample SAMN05326646, study PRJNA326480) | marine metagenome | isolation source: seawater | place: Pacific Ocean: South West | collected 2011 | reverse complement strand
GCAGTGTTTCCCTTAACTCCTGGCTCGGTGTAAGTGATTTCAAATTCTACATATTGAGGTAGTTCTACTCCCAAAATTTCTTCATTTTCTGCGTGAACCATCACCTCAACTTGCATTCCGTCTTTTAAAAACTGAGGTGCACTAATCAGTTCTTCAGCCACAGCAGACTGTTCGTACGTTTCAGAGTTCATTAGATTGTACCCCATATCGTCTTTGTACAAAAATTGGTAATCTCTTGTCTCAATTCTTACCGTTTCAATTTTGACTCCCGCTGTAAAAGTATTTGTAATGACTTTTCCATTTTCCAGATTTCTCAACTTTGTTCTTACGAAAGCAGGACCTTTACCTGGTTTTACATGTTGGAATTCAATTATTTTACAAAGTTTATTATTAAAATTTATACAAAGTCCGTTTCTAAAGTCCGCAGTAGTAGCCATTTGATTAATTTTGATTTATTTGAAATATCCCTTCATTATACCTCGTTTCGAGTCTTGAATGAAAGAAATGATTTCATCTCTTTCTTTACTCGCTTTTACATCGGCTTCAATATAGTTAACAGCTTGAGAATTATTCATGCCTTTAAGATATATTATTCTATACAATTCTTGAATTTCTTGAATTTTTTCTGGAGAATAGTTTCTTCTTCTTAATCCAATAGAATTAACACCAATATATGATATAGGATCACGTCCGGCTTTCACATAAGGAGGAATATCTTTATTTACCAATGCTCCCCCGCTTAGCATAGCATGTTTACCAATGTGACAAAATTGATGTACCAGAGTTCCTCCACCTAAAATCGCAAATTCATCAATATCGACATGGCCACCTAAATTTGTGCTGTTTGCCAGGATTGCATTATCCCCAACTGAACAGTCATGAGCTATATGAACATATGCCATTAAGAGCACATTATCGCCAATTTTTGTTTTATGTCTATCTTCCGTTCCTCTATTGATGGTAACACACTCTCTAATTGTAACATTGTCTCCAATAATTGCAAGAGAATCTTCACCGTTGAATTTTAAATCTTGAGGAATCGCACCAATTACAGCTCCTGGAAATACTCTACAGTTTTTGCCAATTCTACTTCCTTCCATAATGGTGACATTCGGACCAATCCAAGTTCCTTCACCTATTTCTACATTTTTTTCAATAGTAACGAAAGGTTCTATGACAACATTTTTTGCAATTTTTGCTTGAGGGTGTATGTATGCTAAAGGTTGGTGCATTTTATTTTACTTTTTCAATTTTAGCCATCATTTCAGCTTCGGTTACCAAATCTCCATTGACGTAGGCTTTACCTCCCATATGGGCTACACCTCTTCTATATGGAGATAGATAGCTGATTTCAAACACAATTGTGTCTCCTGGAACAACCATTTTTCTAAATTTTACTTTATCTATCTTCATAAAGAAAGTTAAGTAGTTTTCAGGATCTTCGTATTGGGATAAAACCAAAACGCCTCCAACTTGGGCCATTGCCTCCACTTGAAGTACACCTGGAAAAATAGGTTGGTCGGGAAAGTGACCTCTGAAAATATCTTCGTTGACAGTTATGTTTTTTACTCCAACAACTTTTTCTTGACTTAATTCAATAATTTTATCAACCATCAACATTGGAGGTCTGTGGGGGAGTATTTTCTTAATACCCTCTACGTCTAGTACAGTTTTCGAAACGTCGTATTGGCTTTCCATTTCTTTAATGCTTTTTTTGATTAATTTGGCAAATTCAGTGTTAGGACCATGTCCTGGTTTTGATGCAATAATTTTCCCTTTAATTGGACGACCTACTAAGGTAAGATCCCCAACTATATCGAGTAATTTATGCCGGGCCGCTTCATTGGCATGACGCAGTTCAATATTATTTAAAATTCCTTCTTCATTTACTTCAACAGAGGGCTTTCCCAGAAGCTTGGCGATTTCTTCCAGCCTCTCTTTTTCAATTACCTTATCAACAACAACAATGGCGTTACTTAAATCACCTCCCTTTATTAGATCGTTTTGAGCTAAAAATTCTAATTCGTGAAGAAAACAAAAGGTTCTTGAAGACGAAATCTCTTCTTCAAAATCTTCAATTTTATTTAATGTAGCAAATTGTTTACCTAAAACCGGAGAGTCATAATCAATCATTGAGGTGATGTTGTAATGATCATCCGGTAGAGCAATCAACTCAATTCCCTGCTCCTCATTTATGAATTTTACGGGTTTTGTAATTTCAAAATAATTTTTTGGAGTTTGAAGTTCTTTTATTCCAGCCGATTTTAAAATTTTGATAAAAGGGCGACAACTTCCATCCATTATGGGAACCTCTTGAGCGTCTATTTTTATTAGGCAATTATCGATTCCTAATCCTGTTAGAGCTGCCAGTGCATGCTCAATGGTTGACACGGATTCACCATTTTTTGTTAGAGTAGTCCCTCTTTGGACTTCAGTAACTAAATCTGCATCGGCTTCAATAATGGGTTGATTTTCTAAATCAACTCGTTGGAATTTAATCCCATAATTTTCATCAGCAGGACAAAAGGTTAAATTAACCCTCTTTCCCGTATGTAAGCCAATATCACTTAAAGAAACTTCTTTTAAAATTGTTCTTTGTTGTTCACCCATAAAACTGATTCTCGGGGGCCAAAAATAAGGCTTTTATTCGTGATGGGATAATTTAGAGATTTCTTTTTCCAAATTCTTCAGCTTTTCCTGAATATTAGGAAGATTTCTAAAACCTATAAGGCTTTTTCGGTAGTCTTTGACTTCAAAAGCTGGTGAACCCTGCCAAATGGAGTTTTCTAATTTTATGGTTTTACTAATTCCAGATTGAGCTGCTATTTTTACACCATTGGCGACGGTTATGTGACCAACAATTCCTACTTGTCCCCCGATCATACAGTTCTTTCCAATTTTTGTTGATCCTGCAATTCCACATTGAGCTGCAATAACTGTATTGTTCCCAATCTCAACATTGTGAGCAATTTGAATGAAATTATCCAATTTTACTCCTTTTCTCACAATTGTTGATCCCATTGTAGCTCTGTCGATAGAGCAGTTGGATCCGATTTCAACACGATCTTCTATCACAACATTCCCTATTTGTGGTATTTTGTTGTATTCATTTTCTGAATTTGGAGCGAAGCCAAAACCATCTGCACCAATAACAGAACCGCTATGAATAGTTACATGTTCACCAATTTCACATCCGTCGTAAATTGTTGTATTCGGATAAATCGTTGTATTGTCTCCAATCTTGACGTGATCTCCAATTATGACATTTGAGTGAAGGCTTACATTTTTGCCGATTTTTGTTTTTTTTCCAATTTTTACAAAAGCTCCAATAAATTCATTTTCTCCAATGTTACTGCTATTATCAATGAAAACCGGATTTTCTCGTCCTATTTTCCTTGGTTTCATTTCTTGATACTTTTGAAGTAAGGTCGCAAAAGCTTCGTAAGCACTTGAAACTCTAATTAATGTTGCCTTAATATCTTTTTTAGGTTTAAAATCTTTATCAACAATTATTACAGATGAGTTGCATGAATAGATAAATTCCTCATATTTAATATTAGCCAGAAAGGAAAGTGCGCCCGATGTCCCCTCCTCAATTTTTGCAAATGTTGAAACTTCTGCATTTGGGTTTCCATCGATTTCTCCTTGTAAAATTGCAGCTATTTGTTGGGCTGTGAATTTCATATTTCTATTGATTTTGGGTAACACATAAAGTATTTCTTTACAGGAGTGGATAAGCTTGAAATGTTTAGCTGGTCAGAGGCCTCAGCGATATCTCGTGTAGTTTTATCTTTGTAAAGAATACTAATGTTATCTTTTTTAGGGTTGTATGCGTTATTTTCTATTGTCTCATTGAAAACAAAATATTGAACATCATTTTCCGGAATTTCAAATTCCTTTAATGTTTTCTCACGATATTGTTCAATTGTGCTATCGGGAAATTGTTCTGATGAGATTTTTATTTTGTATAATTTTCGATTTATCATCCAACTGCAAAGCGTAGACAGTGTTTTGTCTGAATGGTTGGTCCATTGTTTTGCGCAAGTAAATACATCATAGTCGTCCAATTCAGAAAAAGCACTTAACAAATTGGAGTTGTTTTTAAAATCATGTAATGTGAAATTTGATTCTAAAAACAGTTTGAGTGAACTTGTGCAGAACAAATTATCTCCTTTTTGAACTAATTCTTTAGCTTTTTTCAAGATATTGATGATTAAAAATTCGGCAGCTACTACAGTTTTGTGTAAATACACTTGCCAGTACATAATTCTGCGAGCAACCAAGAATTTTTCAATTGAGTAAATGCCTTTTTCATCTACTACAAGTTCATCGTTGTGCACATTAAGAAGTTTAATTATTCGATCGACCCCAATTATTCCCTCGTGTACACCCGTGTAAAAACTGTCTCTGTTTAAATAGTCCAATCGATCAACATCCAGTTGACTGCTTACCAGTTGATGTAAAAATTTCTTGTGGTAGGTGTTTTTGAATATTTTAATTGTTAAATCCAATTCGCCATTAAACTCTTTATTTAGTGCTTCCATAAATAAAATGGAAAGCTCTTCGTGGTTAATTCCATTTGTTATGGTATATTCCAAAGCATGCGAAAACGGACCGTGTCCAATATCGTGCAGTAATACTCCACAAATAACAGCCTTGCTTTCGTCTTCTGTGATTTGATGTCCCTTCGATTTTAAAGTGTCAAGTGCTTGATTGGCTAAGTGCATAGCTCCAATAACATGGTGAAATCTTGTATGGTATGCTCCGGGGTAAACCATACTGGTTAAACCTAGTTGCCTGATTCTTCTTAATCTTTGAAAGAACCTGTGCTCAATGATATCAAAAACAATGTCGTAGGCGATATTAACGAAACCATAAATTGGATCGTTAATGATTTTCTTTTTATTTCTTTTAACTTCTATTTTTATTTTTTTTGTATCGGTAAAACTTAACAAGTATTAAATACCTATTTTTAAAGGAATATCAACAAAACTAAGTTTTTTTAATGGATAAGGTGAAAATATTATGGGCAGATGATGAAATAGAGTTGTTAAAACCTCATATTTTATTTTTGGAGCAAAAAAACTATTCGGTTACAGCTGTAAAAAGTGGTGATGAGGCCATTGAAAAAGTTGAAGAACATCATTTTGATGTGGTTTTTTTGGATGAAAATATGCCAGGAATAACAGGCCTTGATGCTTTGATTTCAATAAAAAAACTTAGGAAAAGCCTTCCGGTTGTAATGATTACGAAAAGTGAGGAAGAGCATATTATGGAGGAAGCCATTGGAAGTGAAATTTCTGATTATTTAATTAAACCGGTTAATCCCAACCAAATTTTATTATCGCTCAAAAAAATATTGGATAATTCCAGATTAATTACAGAAAAATCAACAATTGAATATCAAAAAGAATTTCGAGAAATTAGTATGTTGATATCCGATCGAATTGATTCCTCTGAATGGATAGATGTTCAAAAAAAATTGGTTTATTGGGATTTGAAGCTATCTAAAGGAGATGAGTCTGGAATGGGAGAAATTTTAAAATCCCAAAAACTGGAGGCGAACAACTCATTTTGTAAATTTATCGAAGGAAATTATCTGGATTGGCTTAATAATTCCGATCAGCAAACGCCAATTTTATCTCATACTCTTTTAAAGCATAAATTAATTCCAAAATTATCCGAAGGTTCTACTTTTTTGGTTGTTTTAGATTGTCTTAGGTATGATCAGTGGCGTATTTTACAACCTGAATTTTCCAAGCATTTTATTATTGAGGAAGACGATTGTTATTTTTCAATATTACCTACGGCAACTCAATTTGCTCGAAATTCCTTATTTGCAGGACTTTTACCGTCTGAAATAGAGAAACGTTTTCCAAAGTTATGGGTTAATGAAAATGAGGACGAAAGAAAAAACGAGTACGAGGAAGATTTGCTGAGAGAGTTACTAAAAAGATGCGGTAAGTCAGATAAAAAGATGTCTTTTAATAAGATAACTAATCTTTACAGTGCAAAAAAATTACTGGACAATTTCCATCAATTGAAACAGAACGATTTGAATGTAATTGTATACAACTTTGTAGACACGCTATCGCACGCTCGAACAGATTTTAAAGTTATGAGAGAATTAGCAGACGATGAAAAAGGTTATCGAAGTATTACTAAGTCATGGTTTGAAAATTCTCCGTTGCTTGAAATGTTAAAACTATTAAAGGGTACTGATTCGAAAGTTATTTTAACAACTGATCATGGAGCTGTCTTAGTAGACAACCCAAGAAAAGTAGTAGGAGATAAAAACATCAGTAACAATCTAAGATATAAGGCTGGGAAAAATATGCAGTATAAAGCCAAAGATGTTTTTGAAATAGATCAACCACAAGATGCGTTTTTACCTAAACTAAATATTAGTACTCGTTATATATTTGCAAAGAACAGTGATTTTTTTGCATACCCAAATAATTATAACCATTATTCAAACCATTATAAAAATACACTTCAACATGGTGGGGTAAGTATGGATGAGATGATAGTGCCAATTATTACAATGAAAAGCAAGTAATGGAGATAACAACAGAAAATTTAAGTGAGCTAAATACTGTTGCTTTTCAAATATTAAAAAAAGCAGATAAAAGGAAGATAATTTTATTCAAAGGAGTAATGGGTGCAGGCAAAACTACTCTTATAAAAGAAATTTGTTATCAATTAGGAGTAGAAGAAAATGTTAGTAGCCCAACTTTTGCGATTATTAATGCGTATCAAGGAAGTGAAGGAGAAGTATTTCATTTCGATGCATATCGAATTGAAAGTGAAGAAGAAGCATTTGACATTGGAGTAGAGGAATATTTATTTTCTGGGAATTGGTGTCTAATAGAATGGCCTGAGAAGATAAAATCGTTTTTTCCAATGTCAAGCGATGTTTTGGAGGTAGAAATAGAACTTGAAATGGATAAAAGAACCTATAAATTTGATTGAAATATGAAATCTTCAGATTTGATTAAGCATTTGACTGAGAGTGGGCTAATGCCAAAAGAGGAAATGTTAGAGGTCGCAAAGAGTGATCAAAAGCTGTTTATAGGTATTCCAAAAGAAACTGCACTTCAAGAAAATAGGGTAGCTCTGGTTCCTGACAGTGTTGGATTACTCGTCAACAATGGACATAGGGTAGTAATTGAATCAAATTCTGGAGATGCAGCAAATTTCACCGATAAGGATTATAGTGAGGCCGGAGCTGAAATAGTATTTGATTCAAAAGAAGTATATAAAGCCAATATTATTATAAAAGTGGCTCCTCCAACACTGAATGAAATTGAATTATTAAATGCAAATCAAAAGCAAATTTTATTTTCAGCATTACAAATTTCCTCTCAACCTAAGGATTGCATTAAGGAGTTGATGAAAAAGAAAGTTACGGGAATTGCCTATGATTTTATTAAAGATAGAGAAGGCGTTTACCCTATTGTTAGAAGCATGAGTGAAATAGCGGGTAACACATCCATTTTAATCGCTGCAGAACTTTTGAGTAATGCAAATGGAGGACATGGAGTAATGATGGGAGGGATACCGGGAGTTAAGCCTACAGAGGTTGTTATTCTAGGCTCTGGTGGAGTAGGAGAGTTTGCCGCTCGAGCTGCTCTTGGACTGGGTGCAAACATCAAGCTTTTTGATGACGAATCTCATAAGTTAAGACGAACTTTGAATAATCTTGGTCAAAGAGTATATACCTCAATTATGCAGCCTAAGTTATTAAAAAAGGCCTTAAAGAATGCGGATGTGGTAATCGGTGCTCTTCGTCCTAAAAATGGTAGAACACCTTGTGTGGTTACAGAAGAAATGGTTTCTGAGATGAAATATGGTTCAGTGATTATTGATGTAAGTATAGATACCGGCGGGTGTTTTGAAACTTCAGAAGTTCGTTCTCATGAGAATCCAGTTTACAAAAAATATGGTGTTACGCATTATTGCGTTCCAAATATAGCCTCTAGGGTCAGTCGAACAGCTTCCTATGCATTGAGTAACGTTTTTACCCCTTTGCTTTTAGATATGGGTGAGGGCGGAGGTTTAGAAAAAATGATGCATTCACAATCTGGGATTAAGAATGGAATATATATGTACAAGGGGATTTTAACGAGTCAGGTTTTGGGAGAAACTTTTGATTTACCTTACAAGGATATCGACCTATTAATGGCGGCTATTTAAGTTCTATTTTTTCGAATTTATTCAGTATTTTCTGGAATCCGGAAGGAAGTTCAACTTCGAAACTAATGTTCTTTTTCTTTTTGGGGTGCTCAAAACTTAAACTTTTAGCGTGTAAAGCCTGACCAGGAATTTCATCAAAACAGTTCTGAATAAATTTTCTATAGTTTGCTGAGTTGTGTCCTTTTAGAATTTTTTCGCCTCCGTATTCAGGGTCATTAAACAAAGGGTGTCCTATGGACTTCATATGGATTCTAATTTGATGTGTTCTTCCTGTTTCTAATTTACATTCTACAAGTGTAACGTAACCCAAACGCTTAACCACTTTATAGTTTGTAATTGCATGTTTTCCAATGTCACCTTCGAATTCGTAGGTGTCCATTATTTTACGATTTTTTAAATTTCTGGCCAAATTAGTTTTTATAGTACCTTTTTCGTTTTTAATATCACCCCAGACCAGTGCTAAATACCTTCTTTCAACCGTTCGATCGAAAAATTGCTTTGCAAGATGGGTCATTGTCGATTCTGTTTTTGCAATTACCAACAAGCCCGATGTATTTTTGTCGATGCGATGCACGAGACCAGGTCGATGATTTAGCTCTGGACTTTTAGGGAGGTTTCCAAAGTGATAAATCAATGCATTAATTAAGGTTCCTTTATAGTTTCCATGGCCTGGGTGAACGACCAGACCTGCAGCTTTATTTACAATAATTAATTCTTCATCTTCATAAAGCACATCTATTGGAATATCTTGAGGAATAAGCTCTAAAACTTTTGGTTCCTCTCGAACGACCATTTGGATAACATCGTTGGGCTTTACTTTGTAGTTCGATTTAACTGACTTTTCATTTACTAAAATGTTTCCAAGTTTTGCAGCTTCTTGAATTTTACTTCTGGAAGTGCTTTCTAATCGATCGAGTAGAAACTTATCAATTCTAAGGGGTTTTTGTCCAGAATCTGCAATGACTTTATATACTTCAAACAATTCTTTATCGAGAAAATCGTCTTCCATATATTTTATTTACAATCAGTATTTATAATTAATGTAGTATCGCAAGAGTAGAAGATTGAAACTTCTTTTCCGATATTAATCTCGTTACTGCAAGTTGGTCTCTGCAAAGTTACTCTTGCCAAACTTGAATCGGTTCCATTTACACAAGCACCATCGCTAAGTTCAATTGGAGATACATTTAAACCATTCTTTTTTAAGATTTTAACGGCTTCCTTCAAAGGGAGTCCAAGAACTTTAGGCGTTCTAATTTTTTCATTTTTAACTGTTCCAACAACGAGCCTTATTTTTGATCCGGCTTTGATTTTATCTCCATGTTTTAATTCTTTTCCATTAATGTCTTGAAAACCAAGAACAATATCGTTGTATTGATATGGAACATAAATATTTTTATCGTGCTCTACGTCAATACTGGATAAATATTCCATTGCTCCTGAGGTGGTTGATGTACCGTTTATTATACTTCCAATTGATAGTGTAATCATTTTATCTGATCGAGCGTTTATTGTTAAATAAATTTTTCTTCCAAGTTTAACAGAATCTCCAGGAGCAGGTTTTTGATCGATTACAATTCCTTTTGGCTTATTTCTATACCAAACAGAGTCCATTATTTCGTACCTAAAACCTTTTGAAATTAAGTTGGAGTCTAAATCATTTACTTTTTTACTTACTACATCAGGTACAACTACCTTTTCTCCATGTCTTGTAATACCGTCTAGATAACGATCTAAGATGAACAGGCCAATAACCAAAAGCAAAAGAGCTATGAACAGGTTCAGGAAAAATACTTTACTTATAAAAAACTTAATGAATTTCATAGTTCTAAATTACAAACTAAATACCATCTGTTGCGAAAGATTTATTATTTGTTATTCAGATTTATTATTTGAAACAATTTTTGGGAAACGAATGTTATTGTTCGAAGTAATAGTCGATTAGTTTATGAATATCTCCAAGCTCAATATCAATTTTACCGTCAAAGTAATTGTCGATACTCTCATAAATTTCTTTTGATGTTATTTTTCCATCGCCATTTGTATCGCAAACTTTAACGATGTCTTCAATTGGTTTTTTGCTTCTTTCTGCTCTGGCTGTAATTAGAGAGCGATCAGCATAACCGTTGTTGAGAATACCGAATTTAATATCAGTTTCATCACCTTGACACATACTCGGATAGAATAAGCACAGTTCTTCTCTTAAGGTTACTATGGAATCAAGGGCTTTTAAAGCAACAATACTATCAGGAATGGCCACACCATTGGAATCAATTTGAGCAACAGTGTCGTTGGTATTAATTTCATAATCCAAATGATCAGGAATACCGTCTTCATCATTATCTTTAGGACATCCATAACGATCAACTTTAATATCCATTTGAGTATCGTTACATCTGTCATCAATATCGATTACTCCATCTCCGTCAGAATCCCCTTTTAAAAGAGCAACGAAATCGATATCGTCAAATTCTTTTGATTTTCTTTTTCTCGAACCTATTCCGGAAGGATTTAAAATAAAACTTATGGATGAGTACATGTATATGTCGTTGGGAGAACCTCCGGTATGACCATCCAGCAGGTCTGTATTGGTAATCGATATTGTTTGTTTGATTTGTGTTTCGAAATAATCTGTTACAAAAAAGTTAATTCCTACTGAAACTGGAATTGAATAAGCTATGTTTAGTCCATCTCCTGAAATAAGGTCGGATTCATAGTTGAAATCTCTCTCTAATCTTATATTGTTTGTGTCTTGCGGATTAAAAGGTATATCTCGTATGGAACCATCGCCCCAGTAATAGTATGTATTTCCGTTTGCATCTTTTAAGTCCGTTTTGGGGTTGAAATTTATAACATCAAACCCTATTGAAATGAAAGGGTCCATTGGATGATTCTCTGCGAGAATAGATCCGTTTGCAAAGTGAAAATTGGCAATTAAACCTCCCGAAATTATTGATGTTTTAAAGTTTCGATTTGACGAGATGCCTTTGTTTTCATTTTTAACCAGAGAACCATAGCCTAGATTAAGTCCTAAACCAAAAGAACTGTTTAATTTATACTCAAAACCGGCATTAAAAGCAGGTTGGAGGTTTTCGGTTGTTCCAATATTTTCAATATATCCAACATCTCCTCTGTAGTTATATAAACCAAAACCTACAGAGTATAATAGTCGAGTTTTAGTTGAGTCGTTTTGCGCTGAAAGGGAATCTTTTTCTGCAGAGTTTTCACTCGGTATTTCTTGAGATTTGACACTATGAAATCCAATCAAAGCGCAAAAAAGAAAAACTAATTTTACAATTTTCATTCCCTTTAGTTTGGTAACAAGGTCGCTAATTTATGTAAAATTAGTCATATTTCGTTAGTAATTTATTAATAAATTACAATCAGAAGTTTGGCTTGAGTGTATACTTTGTGTAAAAGTCGTTTATGATTTTTAACGCTTCGTCTGAGGTATCTACTAAATGAAACAGGTCTAAATCCTTGGCAGAAATTTTACCATTTTCTAGTAAAGTATTTTTTATCCATTCCACAAGGCCTCCCCAAAACTCCATGCCTACTAATACAATTGGGAACTTACCTATTTTTTTTGTTTGAATTAGTGTAATGGCCTCAAAAAGTTCATCGAGTGTTCCGAAACCACCTGGTAAAACAACAAAACCTTGGGCGTATTTAACAAACATGACTTTTCTTACAAAGAAAAAATCAAAATCAATTTTTTTATCTCGATCGATATACGGATTTGAATACTCTTCAAAGGGCAAAGAAATATTTAATCCTACCGATTTACCACCTCCTCTGTTCGCACCTTTATTAGCAGCTTCCATAATACCTGGTCCTCCTCCTGTAATTACTCCGTAACCATGCTGAGTTATTTTATAAGCGAGATCTTCAGCAAGAAGATAGTATTTGTCGGATTCATTAGTCCGTGCTGAACCAAATATGGATACGCAGGGACCAATTCTACTCATTTTCTCAAAAGCTTCTACAAATTCAGAAATTACTTTGAAAATAGCCCATGAATCGTTGGTTTTTATTTCGTTCCAATTTCTCTCTGAGAATGCCTCAATAATTTTTTTATCTTGATCCGTCATAAATTTTTTTTAGATTTTCAGGGATAGTCAGCCCTAGTAAATGGTTTACTAATAATCACTTTAAAAAGTTACTTCAGTTCTTCCTTTAAATATTTAGCAGTACTACTTTTTGAGCATTTAATGACTTTTTCAGGAGTTCCTTGAATCAAAATTTCTCCCCCCTTAATACCTCCCTCGGGACCTAAATCTACGATGTAATCGGCAACCTTTATAACGTCGATATTGTGTTCGATTACTACAACAGTATTTCCTTTACTAACGATTTTTTGAAGTACATCAATAAGTACATTTATATCTTCAAAATGTAATCCTGTTGTGGGTTCATCTAAAATAAATATAGTTTTTCCAGTTGTTTTTTTTGAAAGTTCTGCAGCTAATTTTATGCGTTGAGCTTCACCACCAGATAGAGTTGTGGAAGATTGCCCCAACTTAATATACCCTAAGCCAACATCATTGAGAGCCGATAGCTTATTTTTTATTTTTGGTTGAGCATCAAAAAATTCAAGTGCCTCTGAAATAGGCATGTTTAAAACTTCGCTTATGCTTTTACCTTTGAACAAAACTTGTAAAGTTTCATTGTTGTACCTTTTTCCATGGCACATTTTACAAGTCACAAAAACATCCGGAAGAAAATTCATCTCTATAGTTTCTACACCAGCACCTTTACAAGCTTCACATCTTCCTCCTGCTACATTAAAAGAAAACCTACCTGGTTTAAAGCCATTTATTTTTGCTTGTGGAAGTTGTGCATATAGGGTTCTTATGTCACCAAAGATTCCCGTATATGTAGCAGGATTTGATCTCGGTGTTCGCCCAATAGGTGATTGGGATACCTCTACTACTTTATCAATAAATTCTAATCCTGTGACGGATTCAAAATTAAGTGGCGCAGCCTTACTTTTATATATTTTGTTGTAAAGAAGAGGGACTAAAGTATTATTAATTAAAGTTGATTTTCCACTTCCTGAAATTCCTGTTACACACGTGAAGTTTCCAACAGGAATTTTAAGGTTTACAGATTTTAAATTATTACCAGATGCTCCTTTGATTGAAATGAAATTAGTACTGATTTTTCTTCTTTTTGGAATCGAAATTTCCTTTTTCCCTGAGAGATATTGATAGGTTAGACTTTCACTATTTTTGAGCTCGCTTAATTTTCCTTGGTCAATAATAGCACCACCAAATCTCCCGGCTTTTGGACCTACATCTATAATATAATCCGCCTGTTCCATTATTTCTTTATCATGTTCAACCACAAGAACACTGTTTCCGTTGTCTCGAAGTTTTTTTAAAGCCTCAATTAATCTTTGATTGTCTCTTTGGTGTAACCCAATACTCGGTTCATCAAGAATATATAATACTCCTACTAATTGTGATCCAATTTGAGTAGCCAAACGTATTCGTTGGCTTTCACCTCCAGAAAGAGTTTTTGCTGTTCTATTAAGATGTAGATAGTCCAAACCAACATCCAGTAAAAAGGATACTTTTTTTTGGGTTTCTTTTAAAATTTCTTTGGCAATTTTTTGTTTTGTTTCACTAAAATTATCAGGCAACTTATTTAACCAGGATTGAAGCTCACTTATGTCTAAAGCGGCAACATCAGCAATGGATTTCCCATTAATTTTAAAATGAAACGCTTCTCTCTTTAAGCGACCTCCATTACAATCTGTACATGTTGAACTCCTCATATAACTCTTTATCCATTTATTTTCAGAGGTATTGTTGAATTCATTTAATTGATTCAGGTAAGGAATAATCCCTTCGAAATCAATTTTAGAATCAATGATTTGATTTTTACTCCCAAACATTAAAACCTTGATGAACTCATTAGAATGTTCGAGAAAGGGTTTTGTAATATTTTCCCCCATTTCTTCTGCTAAATTTTCTATGGCGTTGAAAATGAAGTTTCTTTTTTTCTTTCCTAAAGGAAAAATCGCCCCTTTTGTAATAGATATCTTTGTATTAGGAACAATTTTATCTTCGTCAAAAGTATATGTTTCACCTAATCCGTTACAACTTGGACAAGCACCATAAGGACTATTGAATGAGAAGAGGTTTGGTTCCGGCAATTTATATGAAATTCCAGTACTTGGACATGTTAGATGTTGACTGTAAAATCGTATTTTTTTTTCACTTTTATTGATTAGAATAACAGCTCCGTTTCCTGTTGATAGTGCATTGTCGAGAGACCTTTTGAACCTCTTATTGGAAAGGGAGCTCTTCTCAACTTTGAATCGATCAATAATAACTTCAATATCGTGGTTTTGATATCTGTTGGCTTGAAGTCCTTTTTCAATTTCATGAATTTTCCCATCGATTCTTACTTTTAGGTAACCTTGTTTTCCTAATTTTTCAAACAACTCTTTATAGTGTCCTTTTCGTCCTTTGATTAAAGGAGACAAAAGAGTTACTCCTTCTCCATTAAATTCCTTAATTATGAGGCTTGCGATTTGATCTGTTGTGTAACTTACCATTAATTCACCAGTTTCATAACTGTAAGCATCTGAAACACGAGCATAAAGCAACCGCAATAAATCATAAATTTCGGTTATCGTTCCTACGGTAGATCTTGGACTTCTGGACGTTGTTTTTTGTTCGATTGCGATAACTGGACTCAAACCTTCAATACTTTCTACATCCGGCCTTTTAATTTCTCCTATAAACTGACGAGCATAGGCGGAAAATGATTCCATATATCGTCTTTGTCCTTCAGCATATAATGTGTCAAAAGCTAAGCTTGATTTGCCGCTGCCGCTTAATCCAGTAATAACAACAAGTTTTCCTCTTGGGATTTTAACAGAAATGTTTTTTAGATTATTCTCTCTGGCCCCTTCAATTACAATATTTTTTGATTCTGAAAATTGATTCCAATTATTTTTTTGGTTTTTCAAGGTTCGCTTCTGTTTTTATGGTGTCCGCATTAATCAGTTGAGATTTTTGGAGTGAGTCTAACGTTTCATAGACCATAGAGTCAATAGGGACAATTAATTTTTGGTGATTTGAATCGCTTAACAATGTGTCGTAATTTGTATAAACCTTAAACTCTGAGTTTAGAATTTTTAAGACATAATTTTTTTGATTTTCATTTTTCAGATACTTTTGTCTGAGCCAAGGATTTGCAAGTTTTAAAATTTTGTAATTAATATTTTTTTGGACAGCAAATTCTGCAAAGTCAGCTACACTGGTATCTATTGAAACAGTTGAGTATTTCAGAGGAATATATTTTTCACTGGATTTTAAATTGTAGCCATAAAGACTAGGGTTTTCTAAAATAGTTTTATAAGCAATAATTCTAAAAACATATCTTGAGGTCTCAGAGTTCAGTAGAAGATCGTAGTAAGATTTTACCTTTTGACGTTTTAAACTTTTTTCAAGACCATACATCCCCATATTATATGATGCAGCAACAAGAGTCCATGATCCAAATTTTTTGTATGCATCATTTAAATAATCACAGGCTGCTTGAGTTGATTTTTCTAAATGATATCTTTCGTCAACTTCTTTATTTATTTCAAGGTTATATTCTTTTCCTGTTTTTTCCATGAATTGCCAAAATCCTCTGGCTCCAGCAGGAGAAACCACATTATCCAATCCACTTTCTGCTATAGCTAAATATTTAAAATCATTTGGAATATTGTTTTTTTTCAGTATTGGTTCAATTACTGGAAAATACTTCCCTGATCGTTTGTAAAAAAGTAAAATTGAAGAGTGCCAATAAGTATTTTTGATCATTTCCTTATCCAAGCGTTCAACGATATCTTTACTATCCAGGGGAACCTCTTCACCACAAAAGCTTATTTTTTGAGGAATATCATGTGATTTTGCAACGTAAAATAAACCGGTGTCGAAGTTTACATCAATTATTTTTTTTGAGAATGTGAATACTTGAAAACAACCTATGATAGCCAGTATGGAAACAATAATATTGTAAACACTTTTATTTTTCTTCATGAACGTGCTTTCTTTTTGTTATGCCAAAAAGGAAAATAAATGAAACAATTATGAAGCCAATTATTCCTATTGATGCATTCGTAGACCATTGTTTAAGTTCATAATTGAAATATAAACCGATGCCTCCACAAATAAACGTTAAAGAGAGGAAAAATATTGCAATGTGCCTATCTTTCAAACCTAAATAGGATAAGTGATGAGTAGTATGGTCTCTACCTCCTACAAATGGACTTTTACCTTTAGATATTCTATTAATAGTAACACAAGTTGTATCAATTATAGAAGGCAAAAATGCTAAAATTGGAGTAACAGCTTTTGGAATAAAGGAAGTGTCGGAAAATTGATATCCGTTCCAGAAGAAATAGATTCCAATTGCAGCAAGTAATGCACCTAAAAATTGACTGCCAGTATCTCCCATGTACATTCTTGATGGATTCCAGTTGTAGTATAAAAATCCGAGTAAAGCAGCGACTGTTCCTAAAAGAACCCAAAAATAAAGGTGAGATGTATTTTGTGTCAAAACTAAAGCAAACAATACTGTTGATATAATACCGATTGAAACAGAGGTTGTTATTCCGTCCATATTGTCCAACATATTAATAGAGTTCATCATGCCAATAACCCAAATGAATGTCAAGCTGTAGTTTAAAATGTCACTCGAAAATAGTGTAATATAGTTTTCAGTTGCTATTAAAACAAAAGCGCACGCGAACTGGCCTAAAAATTTAAGAATCGGTTTTGTGTTGTATGCATCGTCAGCAAGACCAATTAAAAAACCAATTGAACTTGAAATAAGAACACCAAAAAATTCTAAAGGAATTTCTTTAGAGGCGAAAATTATAGCGTAAACTGCAAATGAGAGTAAAAAAACAATATAAAATGAAATGCCTCCAAATGCCGGTTTTGAAGTACTTCCCCATCTAATTTGAGTTTCTCCTGGATTGTTTTTTGTACCCATAGTTCTTGAAAATTTCAAGAACAAACCATTTATAAGAACAGAGAATGCAATGGCAATGATGAAAAATAAGATGTATTGCATTTAGTAAAGTTTGATTGTAGGCAAAATTAAGTTTTATTGGTTAAAATTGAGAATTGAAATCTTTAAATAATTCAGCTTCGTCGTCTTTTTTTGAAGTAGTCGGTTTATTGGTTTCCCATTCAATATTCAATGTTGGATCATTCCATAAAATTGCTCCCTCAGAACTTTTGTTGTAGTCATTGGTTACCTTGTATGCAAAAATAGTATTGTCTTCTAAAGTTTCAAATCCATGAGCAAATCCAGGAGGAATCCACAGCATTTTAAAATTGGATTCTGTTAATTTAATTTTGAAGTATTTCCCATACGTTGATGAGTCTTTTCGAATATCTACAACAACATCGTTTACAGCTCCTTTTATTACTCTGACTAATTTCCCTTGATCAAATGGTGGATTTTGAAAGTGAAGTCCACGCAATACTCCCTTTGCAGAAAGCGATTGGTTGTCTTGTACAAATTGATAATCTCCAATATGAATGGCCAGAGCGTTTTTATTAAATGACTCTAAAAAGTAACCTCTGTCGTCACCATAAACATTAGGTGAAATTATCAGCACATCATTCAGTAGTGTTTTTTCTACTTTCATTTTTTGCTAAATATTTTTCTCAAAACCTTCTTTTCTTTTTGAGGTTTTTCTTCATAATAACCGTGACTTCCTCCATATCCGTATCCGTATCCGTATCCATATCCGTATCCGTATCCGTATTTTTTGTAACCACCATATTTTTTGTCTCCTCCAGCTCCGTTAAGTATAACAGACAAATTTTTAATTTTTTTCTTGTCTCTTAGCATTTGAATATTTTTCAGGAATACTTTTTTAGAAAAGTGAGCTCTTACGATATACACAGGATAATCTACTTTGGATATAATTGGGAATGCATCCGTGACAATTCCAACAGGCGGTGTGTCGATTACAATAACATCGTATAATTTTTTCAATTCATTAATCACATCGGTCATTTTGTTACTTATGATCAATTCCGCTGGATTAGGAGGGATAGGACCTGCTGTGATGAAGTGTAAATTTTCTAAATGACTTTTTTGAATACATTCTTCTAGAGATGACTTACCGATAAGTAAAGTGCTCATTCCAATTGTGTTTTGAACATTAAAACCAATATGAGTTTTTGGTTTTCGCATATCTAAGTCTAATATGATTACTTTTTTTTCCGAGAAAGCAATAATTCCTCCAAGATTAATAGCTACAAATGTTTTACCTTCTCCAGAAATGGTAGAGGTTACAGTAAGTATTTTGGATCCTTCGCTTTGAGATATGAACTGCATATTCGATCGGATTGACCTAAAAGCTTCCGACATTAAAGATTTTGGATTTTTATCGACAATTAGTTGAGAAACAGGAATCACATCCTTGTAAGAGGGAATCATTCCTAACACAGGAATATTATTTGTGTGTTTGGCAACATCAGACGTCGACGAAACAGTATTGTGTAAAAGGTATTTGATAACAATAATTAAAAGTCCAATTGTTAAACCAATTCCAAGAAATATCAGGTAATTTGATTTCTTCTGAGGAGAGATAGGTGAAATGTTTGCTTTTGCCGGTTCAATGATTTCATTATCAGAAACAAAGCCAGCCTTTACCATTTCATATTCTGCTTTTTTTGTAAGTAACCGGGAGTAATACTCACTGTTAATGTCATACATTCGCTGAAGATGCAGGTAATCGGTGTTGTGATCAAAATTTAGTTCTTGAGATTTTTTAGCAAGACGATAACTTTGTAGTCTTTCATCAATTAATTGAAGATTTTCTTGAAGATCTAGAATAATGTTCTTTGTAACCTCAAGTAAATCTTGAATTTCCAAATTAATTTGAAAATCAATTTCTTTCACTTGATAGGATTCTTCAGTAATTCTAAAACTTAAAGACCTTTTTTCGGACAATAAATTTCTCAATCGTGATGAGGTTGTTGAGATGTACTGATTCTTAGAATTTAGCAGTAAAATCGAATAAAGTTCTTCATGATTTATTTTGTTACTTATTGCACTGTAGAAGTTTCGGAAATCATTTAACGTTGATTCAGTTTTTGTTTTTTCTATTTGATCTTTTGCGGCCAGGTCCAGAGCAAGTTTACCGTAATCGGTTCCATATTCACTGTTGTTCTCCTGTATCTCTTTATAGGGCTGAAGCAACTTCTGATAATACTCTAATTTTTGATTAATTTTCAAGATTTGATCATTCGTAAACTTAATCATTTGATTAGCAGACTCTTTTTTCTTCGAAATGTTTGAAATTAGGAAAAGAGAAGAGAGGCTATTCACAATGTCAGCACATTTTTTTGGATGATTTCCAGTGTAAGATATTTTAATGGTATTTGCTCTCGTGTTTTCGATGTTAACCTGTAAGCCTTTTGAGTATTTACTTATGAGTTGATTTTTATCTACAATTTTAACAAGAAACTTTTTTCCAGAGTTATTAAGCTCATTTAGTTTTCGATTACTGATGTTTATTTTTAATTCCAAACCATCTATTGAAACCCATTTGTTTACTGGTATTAAAACAGTTCCTGAATCTACATCTACTTTTGAAATAATGGCTGATCCGTTGCTGAAATTAACCATAATTGGCGATTTTACAGCTTCTCTCTTTTTAAGTTGATAAGATATTGAAAATGGATTTGAATGATAATTTTCTGTATTTAAAAACTTTCCTTTCGTATAGTAGTTGACGTCTATATTAAGAGTATTTAAAGCTTCGCTCAACATCTTCTTGGATTTAAGCCTACTCAATTCTGCAACAAGGTTGGTCTCGTAAATATTTTCAAAGTTCATCATCTGATTCACGTCGTTTTTCTCAGATATTTTGACAATACTCGATGCAGAATATTGAGGAGTAGTATATCGGTTGATGAAAAATGCTACACAAAATCCAATGGATATTGAAAAAAGTATTGATATCAAATTTTTTCTGATGATTAGAATGGCTAAGCCTAAATCAAATTCATCGTTAAGGATTGAAAGCTTTTCTTTTTCCATTTAGGGTTGTATGAGTGTGTAAACTAATAATAAAGAGCTTATAAAACCAAGAGTTGAACCAATATCAGTAGATATCCTTGCTCCATAATTAATAAAAGGATCAATGTATACAATGTCTCCAGCCTGCATGTTTAGATTAGCGTCTTTGATACCATCGATTGTAGATAAATCCACGAGGTATATCTTTGGATTATTGAGTTCTCCTCGAATTATTTTTATTCTACTTGCATTACCTTCCTGAAAAACACCACCAGTTTGAGCGAGTACTTCAAACAATGTTGTATTTTCATTTTGAAGTTGGAAAATACTTGCAGAATATCCCCCCTGAAAAATATAAATTCTTCTGTTAAATATTCTGGCAATAACAAAAGGTGAATTAACTTGACTTTTCAATAAATTCTCTAATTTTTCTTCAATTTGATTTAAAGTCAATCCAACTACTTTTATTCTTCCAATTACAGGGACTTTTATTGTGCTGTCGGATCGAACTTTATATCCTATCCCATTTCTCTGATTTCCACCGACTGTACCGTTTCCATTTGCATTTACACCTCCACCAACAAATCCACCTCCGTTGTTATTGTTCATTTGGTTTCCACCAATATTTACAATGTTATAACCATCATTGGAAAACATTTGAATGGATATTTCATCATCAATCGCAATTTTATAGGATTCTTTATAATCGACAGAGTCAATAAAACTCTGAAATTGATAGTTTACTGGTGTTTTTAGCATTCTGCTTTTATCCAGTGTGGAACAACTATAAAGTGAACTGAGCACAACTATAGAAAGTACAAATAGTCTCATTTATTCAATATTTTTTTATAAAGCTTATCAACATCACTTACTAATCTATTATAACTGAACTGGTCTTTAACGTGGTTCCAACCTTCTTTTTGCATTGCAATTCTTTTGGAGTCGTTTTCTATTAATTCCAAGAGGTTTTCGGCATAGCTTTCAACATCTTCCATTTCACTAAGTAGCCCGGTTTTATTTTGTATAACAACATTTTCAATTCCACCAACATTTGTTGATACAATTGGATTGTTGGCAGCTTGTGCCTCAATTAGGCTAACGGGAGTTCCTTCGTTTAAACTGGAAAGCGCAATTATATCCATCCCTGCATTAACAACATCAATATTCTTTATCCAGGAAGTGAATGTGAGAGGTGTCTTTTCAAATGCAAGATTGCTTCGTGAGTACTGTATTCCCAATTCTTCTGCTAGGCTTATGATTTGGTCTCTTGATTCACCATCACCGACAATAAATGCTCTTACTTTCTTATTTGTGGACCCCAATACCTTTTTAAGCGCCTGAAGAAACAACTTATGATTTTTAATAGGAACGAGTCTTCCAATAATTCCTATTGCAATTTCATCGTCTTCAATTTGATATTCAGTTCTGAAAACAGCTCTTTTTTTATCGAGATTTTGTTGAAAGCGATCCAAATCAAATCCCAAAGGAATAACCTCAATCTTATCTAAATCAGCTATTTTATGAATTGAACCTAATTCCTGTTTTTGAATGTTGGATATAGCAACAATAGCGGAGCTTTTCTCAGCAAGCTTTTTTTCTATTCGTTTGAAAATTCTGGTTTTAGTCTTACTGAAGTAACTATGGAATACATGTCCATGAAATGTATGAACTACAGCAGGCACCTTACAAGAAAAAGCTGCCATCCTACCTAGTGTTCCTGCTTTAGAGGCGTGCGTATGAACGATATCCGGCTTGAATTCTTCAATAATTTGCTTGATTTTTTTATAGGCAGCATAATCGTTTCCAAAACGAATAGCTCTTCTCATCTCAGGTATTATTATGGGGTTTATACCCAATTCATTCAGAATGTGTTGAGATGAATCTTCAGTATCTTCTTTATCTCCACCAATGAGTAATGTTTCATATTCCTCAGGAAGATATTTTGTAAGATAGGCGGCATTATACGTTGGCCCTCCCAAGTTAAACCTGTTAATTATCCTTAAAACCTTTGGCATTTCAAAAATTATCAAACGCAAAAATAAGTAAAATAATGCAGATGTGACACGAGTTAAACTAGAGTTTAACAGTTTAACAATACCATTTTTTCCACCAATGTTGAAAAACAATAAATGCCCAAATGGATGCTGCAGAATCTTCTGGATTTTTAGAGTGTAGTTTTTTTATTAAATCACTAATATTCTTCCAATTGAATAAGTTTTGTTCGATGATAAAATCCTTATTTAGGTAGTTTGATTTAATTTCGTTTTCAAAATCCCCTCTGAACCATTTCAACAAAGGTACTTCAAAACCATGTTTTGGCCTTTTGAACAATTCCTCCGGCAAATCATTTTTGAAGGTTTCTTGAAGAATTTTTTTCTTTATTCCTTTTTGAATTTTAAATTCTTCTGGGATTTGAAAAGCAAACTCAACAACATTATGATCTAGAAATGGAACTCTGACCTCTAAACTGTTGTTCATACTGTTTAGGTCTACCTTTGTAAGCATGTCACTAACCAATACCTGGTTTACATCTTGAAAAAGTACACCATTAAAATCAGAACCAGATAAGCTTGGACTCAATATATTTTTTTTGTCTTCTTTAAATTGTATTGGATTGACCTTTTTTATGAAATCTGCTGCTTGCTGATCCTTAAGAATTCCTGCCCAATCCCAATATCTCTCACTATTTCCTTTTTTCAGGCCGTCCGCATACCTTAAAAGTTGTCGATTTAAATTTCCGATTTTTGAATTTCTCGATTTTGGTAAAACTTTCCAAAGAGGTCGTCCTGCAGAGACCAACTTACTTTTAAAACTATTTTCTCGAACAAGAAATTCTGCCATGTGTTTGTTGTATCCACTAAAAATTTCATCCGCCCCATCTCCCGAAAGAGCAACGGTTGATTTTTTTCTAGTATACATACTTAAAATATTTACTGCCAGTCCGGAACTGTCTGCAAAAGGTTCATCTGTATACTCCAGAACTTGATGCAGTTGATGATATAAATCATCATTTTTCAGTTCGAAAACAGTGTGATTTGTTTTGTATTTTTCAGCTACTAATCGAGCATACTTGGTCTCATCGAATAGAGGCTCATCTTTATATCCAATGGAAAAGGTATTAAGGTTTTGCGTGTGTTTAGATGCCAAGGCCGTGATTACAGATGAATCGATACCACCACTTAAAAAAGCACCGATAGGTACGTCTGAAACCAATCTATTTGAAACGCTTTCCTCTAATAATTCTCTGAGCTTCCGTTGAGCTTTATTGTAATCTGTAAATAGATACCTACCTGGAGTATACGCTAATGTATAGTATTTCTTTGTTTTTGATTTTCCATCTTTCCATTTTAAGATTTCTCCCGGTTGAAGTTTTTTACAGTTTTCAAGAATGGATAAAGGTTGTGGAATGTAATTAAACTTAAAATACAACTGTAGAGATGACAAGTTTATTTTTTTTGTGATATTAAACTCAAAAATTGCTTTCATTTCTGAAGCAAAAATTAATTGATGTTCGTCCTCGTACAAGTGTAATGGTTTTATTCCAAACCGATCTCTAGCAACAATAGTTTCCTGTGTTTCTTTGTCGTAGAAAGCAAATCCAAAAAAGCCGTTTAAGTCGTTTATACCCGCTTCTCCAAATTCAATAAGATGATACAGTAAAACTTCTGTATCGGAAGAGGTTTTAAAAGAATAACCACGGTTTTCAAGAACTTTTTTTAAAGATTTATAATTGTAAATTTCTCCATTAAAAACCAAAGTGTATCGTTTATCTGGAGAAGTGAAAGGTTGGTTTGCAGCATTACTTGTGTCAATAATACTAAGTCTCGTATGTCCCAAACCAATATTTTTATCAATATATATTCCTTTTGAATCCGGACCCCTGTAATGAAGTGATTCCACAGAGTTATTGAGTTTGGAAAAATTAAGTTTCCCGGTTTCGTCTTTCGCAAAAATTCCAACTATCCCACACATAAAAAGGAGGCAATAAATGTTTAAAGATAGGGAAAGAATACTTTTTGATTTACTTTTGGCTATTTCGTTTATTGAAATGTTACATAAACTGTGTATATAACAGGTATGTTTTTATTTCCTCTTGTCCAGTTTTTAAGGCTATTGACTGTTGTTTTGATGATTTCTTCGAGTTCAATGTTGACACGGGATTGAATATCCAAATCTTTAATTTTTCCTTTGGAAGTTACACTGAATTTAAATACGATTGAGGAATTCTTTCGAGGAAGATAATCGTCTTTAATTTTTCCTTTTAAGCCCTTAAAGAGTTCGTTTTCTAAATTTTTGTTACCATCGAAAAAATCAACAAGATCTGAAGGTTTATATTCTTCATTTTTATACTTTTCAGGAACTTTTCGAACTGATTTTATCAATTTGACTTTCCGTCGATAATTTTTGTCTTTGTTAGATGAATTATTTTTTTTCTTTTCTTTTTTTGATTTTAAAACTGAACCATTACTTTTAAAACTATCAACAGAATTTTCTTTTTTTGATTTATCAGATATTTTAAGGGAATCAACCTGTTGTTTGGGTTGTTTGGAGTAATTTTCATCAGTTGTTAAATCTCCATTTTTTATTTTTTCTCCTTCTTGATTTGATGTTTTTTCCTTATTTGAATCATTTTGTACAGATTTTTCTCCTTCTTGAAGCTCTGTTATTGAGGAATTCTCATTAAAAAATATGTCTTTGGATGTTTCATTATTAATGAATAAAAAGCCAACCAAAACGGAAACCAAAAGGATTAAAAAAAGCAAAGTATTGGACCTGAATTTATTGTTTGATCCAGTGGGGTAATTTGATAAAACTCTGTCGGTAATTCTATTTACAGCTAAAAGATCTTCCTCTCTAATCAATTCAATTGCAGATTTTGATAAGTCACAGTTATCAAGTTTATTAATATACTTTTTAATTAATTCAGGATTATTTGAATTGTTGATGACCAATTCAAGTTCTTCTCTGGTGAGACCAATATTGATATTTTTTTTAATATTCTTCATTATTGTCTATCAGTAGGTTAATTTCTCTTTTACTCTTTTGAATTTGAGATTTAACCTCTTTAATAGAAAGTTCTGTTTCTTCAACAATTTCTAGATAGCTGTACCCTTTCAAATAAAATAATTCAACACATTTTCTTTCATCGGGATTTATTTTATCAAGAACATTTTCAAGCAGCTTAATTTTTTTTTGAATCAGAAGTTCTTTTTCCAAAATTTCATCAAAATCATCTTTAAAACCGGAGTCACCCTCTAATTCAATACCTTGGTTATTATTTTTAATTTTAAAACAGTGAAATTTAGTTACGGTATAAATCCAGGAATTAAAGTTTCTAACATCATACTTTTTTAAATCAGCGGCAGTAGTTTCAAAAATATCTTGAACGGAATCTTTTGCTTTCTGTTCATTGTTGAGGATTCCAAGTGCAATAGAAGCTATTAAATGGGCGTATCTTGAAAACAGTTCTCCCAAAGCATTTAAATCGCTTTCGGATTTGTAGAGATTTATTAATTCCCTGTCGCGTAGGTTGTTGTATTTTTTTTTTCGCGTAAACACTTCGTTATCTGTAATATTAGGGATATTAAGTCAAAAATTCCACATGGTAATTAGAAATTTTTAACCCTAAGATTTTTTTTGCTGAAATACAGTTGTGTTTTTTCCTTTTCAGAAAATCGTTTTAGAGTGAAAAAAAAAGAACAATTGACTTTATGAAAGTCCCAATTTTTATTACACTCATTAAAAGAAGAATACAAATTCATCTCCGAATCTTTTTTATTTAATTTTACATACTAGTGAGAAAAATAGGTTTTATAATATTGTTTTTTGCTTCAGTTTTTTCCAAAGCTCAAAATTTACAAGGAACAATAATCGATAGCATTACCCAATTGCAAATTCCTTTTGCTAATATAGTATGGGTCGGGCATCAGGTTGGAACCATAGCAGATTTGAATGGAGAGTTTCAAATTATAAAATACAACAACGATACATTATCCTTTTCAGCGATTGGGTATCAAGAGCTCAAATTACACTCAAAAGATTTACCCCTTAGTGGATTAATTCTGCTTACAAAAAAGAATGAGGTTTTAGGAGATGTTCAAATAAAAGTCAAAAAAAGGAGAAGAAAAAGAAAGCAAGATAAAGCCTATATTCTTCATCAAGCAATAGCAAAAAATAGAATCAATAACGATCTTAAGAAAAAACCATATTACGATTGTGAAGTTTACAACAAAATTGAAATCGATTTAAATAATGTAGATTCCAATACGCAAAATTTACTATTGTTTAAGCCCATTGCATTTGTATTCCAAAATCCTGACACAGTAAGTTTAAAAAAGTCCTTTTCACCAGTGTTTTTGAGTGAAGGGTTTTCTAATTATTACTACAAGAAAGGAATCGGTGAGAAAGAAGTTGTTCAAGCCTCTAAAAACGCTGGAATCAATATTCCTTCAATCGCGAAATATACCGGAAATATTCATACAGATTTCAATATTTACAATAATTATCTGAGAATATTTCAGAAGCAATTTGTTTCGCCTTTAGCCAAAGGCAGTTGGCTTTCTTACAAATATTTTATAACCGATTCATTAAAATCCGGTGATACAACATTTTACAGATTGGATTTTAAGCCCAGGCGTGAGGAGGACTTAGCTTTTGAAGGATACTTAATAACAGATAATAAATCTCATGGATTGAATGAAATTACTTTAAATATTCCTGATCGATGCAACATAAATTTTATAGAAGAATTCAATATTAAGCAGAAATACGTTCTCAAAGATTCTGTTTGGGTATTGGAGTATGAATCCATTCTCATTGATGTAAATCCCGGGGAAAAGAACTATGGTTTTTACATTCAAAAAAATACACATTGGATGAACTATTCTTTTATTGAGAAAAAACCCGATGCCTTTTTTACTTCAGCCCAAAAAACAGAAGTCAAAGACTCTGCTTATCAGCATGGTGATGTTCTTTTGGAAAAATATCGGCCAAAAAAATTAGAGGCGTCTGAGAAGTCAATTTATAATAATGTGGATAGTGCTATGAACACCCGATATTTAAAAATAATTAAAAATTTAAGTCTAATGGCCTACACGGGGTATTATCCTTTTAAATATTGGGAATACGGTCCATACTATACAACATATAGTTTTAATAATATAGAGGGAAAGAGAGTTAGAGTTGGTTTCCAAACCACACAAGATTTATTAAAGAACTGGAGAATTAACAGTCATATTGCCCATGGTTTTGGAGATAAAATCACCAAATACAGAGGGCTAATTACTAAATTTTATGGATTCGATAAATGGAGGTTTTTTGAGTTTGAACATCTAAATGACTATAAAACTTTAAGTGCCAGCGACAATGCATTTCAAGAAGATAATATTCTAGCCTCTATTACAAGGAGAGTTGATCCAAAATATACTCATACTATACGCTCACGATTTGTTTGGTTTCACGAGTGGTATAATGGAATTAACAATTCAATAGAATTAAAAACGGAGAAGTTGGTTCCTTTGGGAACCTTAAACTATAAAACATCAAACGATGAATTTGTTGATAATTTACGCACATATACATTAAAACTGGGGGGAAGATTTGCTTTGGATGAAAAATTTATTCGATATGGATTCAGAAGGTTAAGTTTAAGCACTCGAAATCCGAGGTTAGACTACAACTACACTTATGGTATGAAAATTAATGATTTTGGTTATGAATTTCATAAACTAGAGTTTGATATTGCGGACCGATATTTTTTTGGTTTTTTTGGTTTTTTAGACGTAAAACTTCTTGGTGGAAAAATATGGGGAAAAGTCCCATATCCGTTACTTTTAAATCATCAAGGTAATGATTCTTATTATTTTGACAATCAAGCTTTTAATTTAATGAATCCATTTGAGTTTGCCTCTGATCAGTATGTTAGTGCAATGTTGAAATATAATTTTAATGGTTTAATTTCCAATCGGTTACCATATTTTAAAAGGTTGAAAATAAGAACTTTTGTATTCGCTAATGGAGTATACGGCATACTCAATTCAAATCATGAAAATATAATTCTTTTGCCCAATGGTCTGTCTTCTTTGAATGAACCGTATTTGGAAACAGGTTTTGGATTCGACAATATATTTAAGTTGATTCGACTGGATTTTATTTGGCGAATGACCAATATTAATTCTCAACAGGTTCAAACATTTGGCGTGACGTTTGATCTTGTACCGAATTTTTAAAATTTTAATTGTTTTAAGTCATTTCCTGATGGAACTTGAAAAACATTCAATTCAAATTCAGGTAATACAGCAATCATATGGTCAAAAATATCCGCTTGAATTGCCTCGTAATTTGCCCACCTCTGTTCAGAGCTAAAAACATAAACTTCAATAGGGATACCTTTTTCGTTTGGTGCCAGTTGACGGACCAAAAAAGTCATTTCTTTTGATATCTCAGGATTGTTGTCTAAGTATTTTTCAAGATAGGCTCTGAAGCTACCCAAATTAGTGAGTTGTCTTATGTTTGCAGGAATAGAAGCGTCTTTTCCAGAATTGTAGTTACTGATTTCTTTTCTTTTTTCTTTTAAGTAATCCTTCAATAAGTCGATTTTTTCTAGTTTTTCAAGAAGCTTTTCATTGCAAAATTTCACGGAGTTCATGTCTATGCTAATAGCTCTTTTAATGCGTCTTCCACCACTTTCTGTCATTCCTCTCCAATTTTTAAAAGCATCTGAGACGAAAGAATAAGTTGGAATTGTTGTAATGGTTTTGTCCCAATTTTGTACTTTGACAGTTTGTAATTTTATTTCAATTACATTTCCGTCGGCTCCAAATTTTGGAAACTCCACCCAATCTCCAATTTTCACCATATCATTGGCTGCAATTTGAATGCTGCCCACAAATCCCAATATAGTATCTTTAAATACTAACATCAGAACAACCGACATCGCTCCCAATGCAGAAAAGATACCCATTGGAGATTTGTCAACGAGTATGGATATAATGTAAATTCCACCAAGGATGTAAATAATCAGACGAATTAACTGCATGTAGCTATCTAGAGGTTTTCCTTTTAAAAAGGGTCTCGATTCCAAGTAGAATTGAAAAGCTTTGAAAAACGCAACAATTGTGAGAATAAAGGCAATTGTTAAATATATTTCAGAGATTTTTTCCAATCCTAAAATCCAGTCGGGATGACCTTCATATAGAACAGGAGCTAAAACTCCTATAAGAACAGCAGGAACGATATGAGCAACGTGTTTGAAAACTTTTTGTTCTATTAAAACATCGTCCCATGTATTTTTAGTTTTTTTAATGATTCGTTCAATTATCACAAGAATTGTTTTTCTGGCAATTAAATCGGCGATAAAACAAAAAACAATTAGGCTAATTGAAATAACAATCATTTTCACAAGATGAAGAGAGGAGCCTTCCAATCCTATACTTTGCAGTAAGTTATCAATAACGCTTGAATAGGAATTTCCCCATGACTGAATTACTCCGTTGGTATTTATTTGATTAAATTTCACGTGCTTAGTTTATTACAAATTTATAGCCTATTCCTCTCACAGAATGAAAGTAAACCGGAGATTTTGGATCTTCCTCAAAATATTTTCTGAAATTAAGTAGGTAATTATCAATGGTACGAGTACTTGGATAAACGTCTACTCCCCAAATTAACTCCAGGATAGTATCTCTTGAAACGACTTCGTTTTTGCGTTCAATCAATAACTTTATCAATTGAATTTCTCTTGCGGTCAATTGTCCTTTTTGTTCATTTACTCCTCGAAACTGATAAGTTGAAAAATTAACATAGTTCTTTCCAAAAGTATAATCCTCAGCTATTTCGGGTCTGTTTTGTCTCAGCTTGTCGCCTTTTTTTATCAGGATTTGAATTCTTAAAAGGAGTTCCTCCAGATTAAAAGGTTTTAAAAGATAGTCATCAGCACCTGCTTTCAAACCCAGAATTCTGTCCGTACTCGAACCTTTTGCCGATAATATTAAAATAGGTATTTCACTGTCTTTTAATCGTATTGTTTCACAAACGGTGAGACCATCAACGTTAGGGAGCATTACATCAACTAATATTAGGTCGAATCGCTGACTTTCCCATAGATCAATTGCTTTTTTTCCATCTTCAGCAATCTTTACGGTATAATTTTCTAATTCAAGATTAAGTTTTATAACATCAATGAGATGCTCTTCGTCCTCAACGAGAAGAATTCTTTTCTCCATACAACTAAATTAGTTAACCAAATTAAAATTTAAAAGAAACCATTAAAAATGGTTGAATTAAATGTATTTTAAACAACCTAAAATCAAAAAAATAGTCTTTAAATCGTTTTGAGTAAGCTTTTTTCAATAGTATTCTTAATCATGTCCCTCGTTCTAAATGGACAGCTTACTTATGAGCAACCCGACTCAAATCTTATTTCTCGAGTAAATGAACAAGTTGAAATAGCTTCAATACTTATAAATGCAGACGTTGATTTTTTTCAAAAGGCCTTGAAAAATGAAGAAAATTTCAGTCAACTTGAAATAGAGGTGAAAGATGCGAAATTTTTGAATGTGTATTTTGATGAGCTTAAATTGAGTCAAAATAGTATTCTTAAGGTATACAATGAAAATAATCAGTTGGAAGTAGTGATTCAGTCCAATTCCAATAAAAATGGCGGCTTGTATGCAATTCAACCAATAAAAGGAAGTGTTTTGAAATTTGTTTTCGAAGGAGATCAATCAAATTCTAAAATTTTAATTGGTGAGATAGGGTATTTTTGGAAATCCTTTGATGAAATATCTTCTTCGGGATGGTGTGAGGTAGATATTAACTGTTCTGAAGGAGAAGAGTGGAAGAATCAAAAAAATGGAGTGGTTCGACTTTTAATAAAAACTAATACCTCAACTGTCTATTGCTCAGGAACCCTTGTAAACAATACCTCAAGAGATTGCAAACCATATATTTTATCAGCGGATCATTGTGTTGACAATGTTTCTCCAGAAAATTTACAACAGTCGTTGGCTTATTTTAATTATGAAAATTCCAGTTGTGGGGAGGATGACGCTACCCTGAATAATTTTGTTTTGGGAATGGTTTTAAGGGCGTCAACATCATTTTACAATGGATCAGATGTTCTGCTTTTAGAACTACAAGAGGAAATACCTCTTGAGTATAATCCTTATTATAATGGATGGAACAAATCGAATGCTATTTTTTCAGGTGGAGTATGCATTCATCATCCAAAAGGAGACGTAAAAAAAATATCTACTTATACATCCAATTTGACAACTGCAGATGAAAATGGACTTACAGAAAATGCTTTTTGGAGAGTAAATTGGGTTGAAACAACAAATGGGCATGGTGTTACCGAGCAAGGAAGTTCGGGATCTCCGATTTTTAATCATGAAAAATTGGTAGTTGGAGTTCTCTCAGTAGGTACTTCATATTGTAGTCGACCCGAAGATTCAGATTATTTTGGTAAGATATCTCATCCGTGGGACAGTCAGTTAGATTCTAACAGTCGATTGGATGTTTGGCTGGATCCCACTCATACAAATGAAGAATTCATTACTGGTAGTTATTATCCCTGTAACGACACAATGGTGCATTATGAACCCAGAGACAGTATGCTTGTTCGATTAAACCCAACTCAAGATAGAATTAGTTTGTACATCGAACAATTAATTTCAAATTCAGTTGAGGTCTTTTTATATGACACCTCCGGAAAATTAATCTTCAAAAAAGAAGAGGCCCCATCTAATCTTACCGTTATTGAATTTCCTACTTTAAACATAAGAAATGGTTTGTATATTTTGCATGTATATGCAGGTAATAAAGAAAGGACATTTAAAGTTACTGTTGTTAATTAACTTTATTTCACGAAAACAACTTCATTTTAACTCATAATAAGTAGTATTTTTGTAGTAATAATGAGTAGGAAGATCAAGTGTTTATATCGCAATTTAGGTTCAAGTGATGTTAAACTTGTTGAAGGAATATTTTTTCATGGAATCCACGATGGATTTGTGTTTTCCGACTTTGCAAAAGATAAAACGTTCACCATATCCCCTGAAACTCACAAAGTAGTTACTTCTGAAGAGATTTTGAATATACCTTTCTCAATGCAAAAATCAACACATTGGGAAAGTACCTTAAGAGAGGATTATGAGTTTGGTTTTTCAATAATTAAAAATGAAATTGACCACAATCACATTAATAAAGCGATCTTATCCCGAAGAAAGGTGAAGAATCAAAAAGTAAATGTCAATGATTTGTTCTTAAAACTATGTGAGAATTACACAACCTCGCATATATTTTTAATAGAAACTCCCGATCGAGATTTATGGATTGGGGCTACACCTGAGACGTTGTTACAGAAAAAAAATGAAGGTTATGAAACCATGTCGCTTGCAGGAACTAAAGAAAGTCATGATGTAAATTGGACAGAGAAGGAGTTTACAGAGCAAAGAATTGTTACTAATGCAATATTAGGAGAGCTGTTTAAGTTTAATATTAATCCCGATGTAGGTGATTTAGAAACTGTTAAAGCTGGACCTGTTTATCATTTAAGAAATAAAATAAAGTTTAAAACGAAGGAATCTGCTCTAACTATCGCAAATGCATTACATCCTACACCAGCAATCTCTGGAAACCCAAAGAAACAGGCCATTTCCACGATTAAAATTGCTGAAAATCACGAAAGAGAATTCTATTGCGGTTTTGGAGGAATGGTTAAGGATGGTGAAATAGAGAATTTATTTGTAAATCTAAGATGTGCATCTGTATCTTCTAATCAAATATGTTTGTACGTAGGAGGTGGAATTACGAAAGATTCAGAACTTTCCAAAGAATGGGAAGAATGTGAAAGGAAAGCGACATCATTACTTAGATTTTTATGATTTTTTCTGCATTTTTACAGTAAATACAGTTTTTTGAAGTTATCAAGCAAATTAGTTGTCCGAGATCTTGTTGAGGTATTAGCTCAAAAAGGAGTAGAGCATGCCGTTATAAGTCCAGGCTCGAGGAATGCACCTTTGATAATATCATTAAACAGACATCCAAAATTTACCTGTCATTGTGTAGTTGACGAGAGATGCGCTGCTTTCTTTGCTTTAGGTATAGCCCAACAAACCAAATCACCCGTTGTAATTTGTTGTACTTCAGGTTCAGCCGCTTTAAATTATGCTCCAGCAATTTCAGAAGCATATTACCAAAAGATTCCTCTAATAATCCTGACCGCTGACCGACCTGTGGAATGGATTGATCAAATGGATGGTCAAACCATTCGACAATCCAATATCTATTCAAATTATATTAAGGGTTCATTTGATTTTCCGATTGAAATTCATAACGACGATGATCGATGGTATCTGCAAAGAATGACAAATGAAGCAGTTGAATTGAGCCAATTTCCTGAATTTGGACCGGTTCATATTAATTTACCTTTTAGAGAGCCGCTTTATGAATTAGCAGATTATTCCAACGAATCATTGCCAAAATTATTTGAAACCACGAAAACATTTTTAGAGTTGCCTGAAAGTGAGATTCAAAATTTGAAAAAAGAGTGGCAGACCTATAAAAGAATATTGATAATAACTGGTCTCTTGCATCCCAACGAGGCTCTTAATGATGTGTTGAACGACATTTCGAAACAGAATAACGTTGCGATTTTGACCGAAACAACCTCAAATGTTTTTGGTGAATACTTTAACAGAAGTATTGATCGATTAGTTGTTGGAATTGAAGGTTCAGAAAGCGATTATATTCCAGACCTATTGGTTACTTTAGGCGGGCCAGTTGTTAGTAAAAAAGTAAAAGCATTTTTACGAAAAAATAAACCAAAGGCCCATTGGCACATTAATGCATCCAATGACTCAGTAGATACCTATCAATCTTTAACCCGAATAATTCCACTTTCACCTGAAAAAATCCTTAAGTTTTTTGTGGGTTTTGATGTCAAGTCGAATTTCAGAGACAAATGGTTGCGTAAGGACAGTGAATTACAATCGATCTACGATGAATTTGTAACAGAAATTGAGTTTTGTGATTTAAAGGTGTTCGAGGTTGTATTGAATCATATCCCTACAGGTAGTCGAGTTCAATTAGCCAATTCAACAGTTGTACGTTACAGTAATCTTTTCAATCAACCTTCTCAAAATAAACTCCTGTGTTTCAGTAATAGAGGAACCAGTGGTATTGACGGAACAATTAGCACTGCTGTGGGTGCAGCTATAGCTTCAAATAAATTAACTACTGTCATTACCGGAGACTTATCATTTTTTTATGATTCAAATGCACTTTGGATTACCCCTTTTCCACAATCGTTAAAAATTATAATGATAAACAATAAGGGAGGTAATATTTTTAGAATTATAGATGGTCCTTCAAAGACAGATGAATTAGAACCCTTTTTGGAAGCCAAGCATAATTTGAATGCGGAATATATTGCTAAAACATTTGGATTACGTTACTCTTTTTGTGATAATGAATCAGATTTAGAACATTCATTAATTAAAATGTATGGTCAGGATTTAAAAAAAGCATCTCTCCTCGAAGTATCAACAAGAAATGAATTGAATCCAGAGATTTTAAAACGTTATTTTCGACGCTTAAAAAATGATTGATTTTAATAAGTCTTTTTATTTGTGATTTATGTTAAAACATTGGATAAAAGCCTTTCGATTAAGGACATTACCTTTAGCCTTTTCTTCGGTTATTACCGGAACAGCAGTAGCATTGAATCAAGGACATTTTGATTGGATTGTATTCATTTTTGCGTTAACAACAACTTTATTTTTACAAATTTTATCAAATCTTGCCAACGACTACGGAGACGCTCAAAAAGGAACTGATAATGAAAACAGAATAGGTCCTGAAAGATCTATTCAGTCGGGAGAAATTACTGAATTTCAAATGAAAAAAGCTATTGTATTTTTCGTCTTTTTGTCTCTTTTATCGGGTTTGACATTGGTTTTTTATGCTACTAGAACAATTTCTCTTTGGTATCCATTAATTTTTGTTACAGTGGGGATTTTATCCATAATAGCTGCCATTAAATATACTGCAGGTAAAGGAGCCTACGGTTATAAAGGATGGGGAGATTTATTTGTGTTTATATTTTTTGGATTGGTTGGGGTAATAGGAACCTCACTTTTATTTGTACACGAGTTTTATTATCCAATGCTATTTCCAGCAATATCTGTAGGGTGTTTTTCTACCGCAGTATTGAACCTGAACAATATGAGAGATTTTGAAAACGATAAGTTTTGCGGTAAAAATACATTAGTGGTCAAGCTGGGTATAAAAAAATCAAAAATATACCATTTATACATAATTATTACAGGCATCGTGTCCTCATTATTTTATGCCGCAAACTGTTTTTCCTCAGTCTATCAATTTTTATTCGTTTTAAGCTACATTCCTTTCATAACTCATATGTTAAGAGTTATGAAAATAGATGACAACAAAAACTTTGACTTTGAATTAAAAAAGGTCGCGTTGAGTACTTTTTTATTTTCTATTCTTTTTTGTGTTTCTGTTTTTCTGTTTGATTTGCTGTGAATTCAAAAGCTAAAAGAGTGTCTTGATATTTTTTATAAGCAGTTCATTTACATTAGTAAAATAGTAATGGATAGTTTTCAGAGTCCTAAGTAATTATAAAAATAGAGCGAACATTCAAAATAAAAATGGTTTCGAGTGTCTGATTACATTCAAAGAATAATGCGTACACAATTTCTTTATAAACGTTATTTTAAATATTATTTTTTTCCATCCAGTTGGATAGAGAGTCACTAATGATTTTACTTACAAATAAAGAACCAGAGCTATTTAGGTGACAAACATCATAAAGCATATTGTTCTCTTTCACAAGAGAATCCAAATCAATTAGTTTTGTATTTTCTCTCAAAGAGATAGCCCTAATTGTATCGTTAAAGGATTTGTACTGTTCAGAATATTTTTCGATTGAATGTCCTTTGTGTTTAAGTTTGTTTTTAGGGTTCTCGTAAATGATACCGTTAAATGGTGGAGATAATCGATTAAATTGAGTAACTAAAATAGGTTGGATATTAAAGTTTTTACAGGTTTGAATAAAGGTTCTTATGCTTTTACTGTATAATTCACTTTTTAGATTATTAGTAGTATTGTTTCTTGTTTTTTCGAATTCATCTCTGGGGTTTTTTGAATAGCTGTTTTGCTTAATAAGCGATATTGTATTACTAAATATATTTTGTATCACAAGTAACAAAGAGCCTTTAAGATTTGCTTTTGCGCTTTGAGGCATATCCATTACTAATTTTTTACTTGGATTATCATTAAAATAAGAGCCTTCATAGAGAAGAATATTCAAATCGTTTATATTGTGCATTAAAACACAATATTTTGGATTTAATGGAATTCCTTTATTAATCAGATTGTTCAATGAATGCATTGAATTATTTCCGCTAACGCCTGAGTTATAAACTTTAACATTATACCCTCTTTCACCAAGTCTTTTTTCAACCAGATAAGGAAAGCGCAGAGTGTCAGGCATGTATAAACACTCTGTAGTTGATCCTCCAAAAAAGATTACCTTGTCCTTTTCTTCTGATATTGAATGATTTGAAATAAATCCATGTTTGTCAATTAATACATTAAAAGTTCCTGTGTCCAAATTTTCAGTAAATGCTTTATATACGGAATCAGGTTGCACAATGAACTTCTTTCCAGGTTCATGCTCACGAAGCTGAATACACCTTTTAATACCCTGAAATTCATTTGAATTATCGTCCTTCAAAAAAAGACCTGCTGACAACTCCAACAGAAAAATCAATGTCAGGAAAATTAAAAAATTTATAAGAAGAGTTTTTGCTTTCATGGGTCTCACATAAGACCACAAAGTAAAGAAATTTACTTAATTTAGACAATTTGCTCACATGTGCCGATAAGTAAGGTTCTAAAGTAAAGAAATTTACTTAAATTTGGCGTTTTTTTAGACAATGAAAATACTAGGTATTTCAGCACTTTATCATGATTCTGCAGCTGCTTTAACCATTGATGGAGAGGTTATTTCAGCTGCGCAGGAAGAGAGGTTTACAAGGAAAAAACAAGATGATTCTTTTCCCGTAAATGCGATTAACTTTTGTTTAGATGAAGCTGGTTTAGATTTGACTTCGATAGATGCAGTAGTGTTTTACGATAAGCCGATATTAAAATTCGAACGACTCCTAGAAACTTATTATGCATTTGCGCCAAAAGGAGTTTCTTCCTTTGTAACGGCCATGCCTGTATGGATGAAGGAGAAAATGTTCTTTAAAAAATTGATTAAAGATGAGTTGAAAAAAGTGGGGGATATTGATTGGAGTGCTACTCAGCTTTTATTTCCGGAACATCACTTATCTCATGCAGCAAGTGCTTTTTATCCATCTCCATATGATGAGTCGGCCATTTTAACAATTGATGGAGTAGGAGAATGGGCAACTGCTTCAATATGCCATGGTAAAGGAAACAAGATTAAAATACTCAAGGAACTAAAATTTCCTCATTCATTAGGATTACTTTACTCAGCGTTCACTTATTTCTTAGGTTTTAAAGTTAACAGCGGAGAGTATAAATTAATGGGTTTAGCACCTTACGGTAATCCAGAGAGTGAAGAGGTTAAAAACTTCGTTAAAAAAATTAAAGCTGAGATAGTCGATGTTAAAGAAGATGGATCAATTCGGTTAAATCAATCTTACTTCAATTACGCGACAGGTTTGCGCATGATTAGGGAATCCAAATGGGAAAAGTTATTTGGATTTTCTACCAGAAAACCTGAAGATGAGTTATTGCAAGTACATTGTAATTTGGGGTTGGCTATTCAGTATTTAACGGAAGAATTAGTTCAATTAATGACAAAGGAGGCAAAAAGACTTACAGGGTCTTCTAATTTGTGTTTGGCCGGAGGAGTAGCGCTTAACTGTGTTTCGAATGGGAAATTACAAAAGTCGAATATTTTTGAGAATATTTATATTCAGCCTGCAGCAGGGGATGCAGGAGGAGCTTTAGGAGCGGCTCTAGCAGGAGAATACATATTTAATGGTTCTGATAGGAAGCTCGATTCAACAAAAATGGATTCTATGAAGGGAGGTTATTTAGGTCCCGAATTTGATGACAAAGAAATAGTTAAACTATCGAATAAATTAGGTGCAGTAGGAGTTCGTTACGATTTTGATAAACTCGTAGATGAAGTGGCAATTCACTTAAACGAAGGCTGTGCAATAGGGTGGTTTCAAGGAAGAATGGAATTTGGACCCAGAGCTCTTGGAAACAGAAGTATTATAGGTGACCCGAGAAACCCAGAAATGCAAAAAAAACTGAACTTAAAAATTAAGTACAGAGAAAGTTTTCGTCCCTTTGCACCATCTGTATTAGCAGAAGATTGCGAAGAATACTTTCAGCATAAAGGAACTTCACCATATATGTTACTGGTACATCCAGTAGCAGAAAAGCAAAGGAACGAGCTGCCTTCAGGGTATAATGATTTACCATTAAAGGAAAAGTTGTACACGGTGAGATCAACAATCCCAGCCATTACTCATATAGATTTTTCAGCTAGAATTCAAACAGTTCATAAAGAAACCAACCCTAAATATTGGCAAATGATAAATGCCTTTAAAAAATTAACGGGATGTGGAATGGTTGTTAATACAAGTTTCAATGTTCGTGGGGAGCCAATAGTATGTACTCCTGAAGATGCTTACCGTTGTTTAATGAGAACAGAAATGGATTATTTAGTTCTTGGTAATTACATCTTTAAAAAAGAAGATCAGCCTCAGTGGCAAGATAAAGATAATTGGAAGGAGGAATTTACATTAGATTAGAGAAAATATGAGTACGTTAGGAGATTTTTGGAAATTTATGAAGCAACGAAAAAAATTTTGGTTAGCTCCAGTTATAATAGTTTTATTGTTGTTAGGAGTTCTGCTTGTAGTAGGAGGGGGATCAGCAGCAGCACCGTTTATTTATACCCTATTTTAAAGTATGAAATATTCAGAATTTACAAAGTCGAAAGGAACCGAAACACTATCCATGATTGCTTTCGGTTTTTTAACCATTGGAGGAATCATGTGGTATAAGAACGGTGAATATCCCGTTTGGCTAATTTATGTTGCATTAGGCAGTTTATTTTGTGGGCTGTTTGTTCCAATAATTTCTAAGCAAGTTACTTGGCTTTGGTTTAAGCTGGCTGAAGGAATGGGGTTTCTAATGTCGAAAGTAGTATTAGGGGCTTTGTTTTATTTATTTATTGGTCCATACTCTCTTTTGTATCGACTTTTTAACTCCGACAACTTAAACATCAAAAAGAAAAAGGAAACATACTATACGGATAGAAATATCGAGTATGTTAAAGGAGATTTAGAAAATCCATGGTAACGAATGGTTTGAAAAGATCTCCAAATGAAAAGGTTTAGTGTTTTTCACCAATTACCTTTTTGGATTATGATAGTCTATAAATTTTAAAAAAATATAGTTGTAAGAATAACGCAGTTATTTTTTAGTTTGTCAATTTTAAAGGCGTTATATTTTTATCAGTTTTATGTCGTGGCTCTATCCTTATATTACCTAATTTGACGAGTTTAATGTCTGACGAAACCCCTTAATAATTAAGATATAATTTGTAGTATATTTATTTATAAAGACTATTTATGCTAAAGCGATGGAGAAAGATAAAGTTAACTGAATTTGAGTTTAGTCAACTTATTATAAATTCTGAAGTCGTATTGCAACGCAGTAATACGGTTGTTTTTACTCCCAACAATACAGGTCCCAATTGGTTGGGTATAAAAAATGCAACAATTAATATGTTTCCAAATGAATATTTATTGTTGCCTCAATCATACAGCAGTTCACTTTTAAGTAAAGAACAAACGATTAAATTTTTATCGTTGTTGAAGGAAAAAGGAGCGCAGTTTATTATTTTTTCCGGATTGCCTGATTATACTCTTGAATGGATACAAGAGGTTCATAAGTTAGATATTAAGATTGGTGTTATTTTTCATGGAGGACAATCTGAATTTACGAATAACTCATCAAAGCAAAAGCAAATGAGCCAAATTCTAAGTTTAGTTAAAAAGGGAGTGATTGTCAGAGTTGGAGTTGTTAAAAAAGGGTTAAAGGAGAGTTTAGAACATTTGACTAAAATTAAAATTCATAAGTTAACCCCTGTCTCTATTAAATCAAAAGATATTGAAATAAAAAAGTTTAGCGATAAAAAAATACATATTGGAGTATTTGGTAATGCTTCATTTAATAAAAACCGTCATACTCAAGTTCTTGCAGCCTCATTAATAGAAAACAGTCAAATACACGTTATCTCTCCAAATGAATTTTCTTATGCAGTAGATAACAGCAGAATAATTACCCACAATAACTTGAATAAGGAAAATTTTCTTAAACTTTTAGGAAGTATGGACATTAACTTATATGTTTCATACTCTGAATCATGGGGGCAAGTTATTACTGAAAGTATATCAATGGGAGTTCCTTGTTTAGCTTCAAATAATTCGGGTGTTTTTGATTCAAATGAAACACTAAAAAGTGCTCTTTTGGTAAGTGATTATGACAATCCTTATGAAATTGCAAAAAAGATAAAATCGGTACTGAGAATGAACCTTAAAGAGGAGTATGAAGCCTTTATAGAAAGTTTGAACAATGAAGCAAAATCTCTTGTGCAGGAATTCAAAAATAGCAGACCATAAACATTAAATTAACTAATTCTATTTTTTTATATTTGGCCTAAATTTTACAGTAATGAAAGGTATTCTTTTTGCTTTTTTGTTTTGCATTTTATTATCGAGTTGTGAAAATCAACAGGTTACAAAAATCAATTTAACCAATGATGCGTTTTCAAAAATTTCATTTACTCATGATTTAAGGAAATTGAAAAAGGAAACTAAACTTTATTGTTCTTATAAGAGTGATGAGGTACAAGTAAAAGTCTCAGAAAAAAATTACGGATACAACTTAAAAGTTAAGAATAAGGCCACTATTATTTCCAGGAAGAAATATGAAATGCATGAGGTTAAGGATTCCTCTCATTTTAAGTCATTGGCGAAGTTAAATGTTTTTCAGGCAATTGCAGGAGAGTCGGGTTATATTGGGATAAAGTCAAAGTTTTTAAATGTTGAGTTCGGTGGAGAAAAGCAACTTTATTTTTTCCAAGAAGGTTTTGATAAATACATTGTTGAGGGCAACAAAAACAGAGAGGGTATATTGTTTACTTTTGATAATAATGCTAAAATTCATTTTACTCCCAAAGGACTGCAAGGAAAAAATATTGATATCAATAAAAGAATTCAAGATTGGTACGATGGTAAATTGGCTACAGCTTGTTTATTTGATGTTAAAAAGGTTTCAGGATATTTGGCGTTATTCGATGCTTTTTATGGTGGAGAAACTCAAAACCTAGATTTTGCTTTTTACTTGAATCCGGTTTCCAATTTAATAGAGGTATTTTGTAAAAAAGGCAACGCGTATGCCAAGGAGGAACTTTTAAATAAAATATTGACGGACAATTTGATTTTGTCAAAAATTAGCAAACATAAATCAGAGTACAGTTTAAATAAAAAAATAATTGAATCGATCAAAAATCACAAAGTAGGAAAGTATGCGGGTGAACTGAGTTGGTCAATTTCTGAAAATAAAGAGCATACTCAATCAAAAGACAATTGTTATCCAAATTATGATTTTTCTTCATTCTTTAATTTGGAAGGAGATAAACTCACTATCGATGGAAAAGAAATTGAAATTAATTCGCCCGTTATTATCCCTTCCGGATATGTTGTAGAGATTAAAAATCAGTCAAAAATCAACTTAATTCAAGGCGCATTTATCCTCTCGTATTCTCCAGTAGAATTGAAAAATTCGTTTATCGAGAGCTCAGATTCAACAGGAAGAGGTTTTCATGTGATTAATGCAAATGCTCTTTCAAGTATTGATTCAGTTATTTTCAGCAATTTAAAAAACTTAGATTTCTTAACCTGGAAACTTCCGAGTGCAGTTACTTTTTATGAATCACCAGTTAAGATTTATAACTCTCAATTTTTGGGTGCTAATTGTGAGGATGCTTTAAACATCTTTAGAGCAGATTATCATTTAGAAAGTTCAATAATCCAAAATACTTTTTCCGATGCATTTGATGCCGATTTTAGTAATGGAATAATTAAGAATTGTAAAATAATTGATTCAGGTAATGATGGAGTTGACGTTTCGGGAAGTCATGTTGAAATCATTGATTGTGAGTTTATCCGTATTGCGGATAAAGCAATTAGTGCTGGAGAAAATAGTACAATTGATGTTAAAAATGCTTTAATTAAAGGAGCTTCATTAGGAGTAGTGGCAAAAGATTTATCAAAAGTAAATATCGAAAGTTCAAAAATAACAGAGTCCGAGGTTGTTTTTTGTGCATTTCAAAAAAAGAAGGAGTTTGGTCCTTCAAAGATAAATGCTTCTGAAATCACATACGATTTGTATAAGGAAGAAAATCTTATTGAAAAAGGATCCTCATTAAAGATTGATGGTAAAAAAGTACACAACTACCGAGATGATGTAAGAAAGTATCTTTACGGTAATGAATATGGAAAGAAAACTGTTAAATAACATAACAGATAGTTTGTCCTCATTTCAACCAATTACATTGAAAGAGATGGATGGTGTGAGTTTGATGAATAGAACAGATACAAAATTTGTGTTTGAAGCGGATTTACTGCCTAAAATTTTGGAAGAGGCCAGTCCTTTTTACAGAAGCTTAGAAATTTCCAATAAAAGGTATGCTAATTACAAGACCGATTATTTTGACTCTTTAGACTTTGGGCTTTATAACGCTCACCATAATTCAAAACTCAATAGATACAAAATAAGGTATCGAGAATACATCGGTTCAGATTTATCCTTCCTGGAAGTTAAGTTTAAAAACAATAAAGGAAAGACTTTGAAATCCAGGATACAATCCTGGGTGGATACAGAGGAAATCTCTGACTCTGATAACGATTTTTTAAAAGATAAAACTCCTTTTTATCGTGAGAATTTAATGCATATTCTTACGAATAATTTCAGTAGAATTACATTGGTTTCCAAAACGGATAAAGAAAGACTTACCATTGATTTTTCCTTACAGTTTTTAAAGGAAGATAAGTTAAAACAATTGGGTAATTTAGCAATTGCTGAAGTAAAGCAGGAAAAAGTAGATAGAGATTCTAAAGTAATGTCTATTTTAAAAAAACATCAAATTAGAGAGGCAAGTTTTAGTAAATACGCTACTGGAGCTGCTTTATTGAATCCTGATTTGAAATACAATAAATTCAAGAAGAACTTTTTATACTTAAACAAAATACACTTAAATGGAAATATTTGGAATACCGTTGTTTGACATGGAAGATTTTGGAAAATTATTTTTCAAATTCGGAATCGATTTAATTTTCCTATTCATAACCGTAAGATTTGTTTTTTACAGAAATAATAGAGACAAAGACTATTTGTTTACGTTCTTTATGTTCAATTTATTAACCTTTTTTATCTGTGTCCTCTTAAGAAAGGTACCAATGGAAATGGGATTTGCAATGGGGCTTTTTGCTGTTTTTGGTATTTTAAGATATCGAACAGAAGCTCTTCCAATAAAGGAAATGACTTATTTGTTTATTGTCATTGGATTGGCCATGATAAATGCCTTGACAAACAAATCTATAAGTATGATAGAGCTTATCTTCACGGATTGTTTGATCGTAGGAACTACCTTTGGAATAGAGGCTATATGGTTCAACAATCATGAGAGAAGTAAAAATTTGATTTATGAGAAAATTAACCTTGTTAAGCCAGAACATGAAGAGGAACTAATTAAGGATTTAAGAGAGAGAACAGGCCTTGATATATTTAAAATCAGTGTTGGTAAAATTGATTTTTTGAAAGATACTGCAGATATAAAAATATATTACAAGGAATCATAACATGAAGAAATTATATTTCCTTTTTTTAGTATCGGTTATTTTCTCGTGTACAAACTCAAGTGAAACTTGCGAGTCTAAATGTTCTGAAAAGTGTACTGAGACAAAAAATGAAAGTGACCTTTTGGATTACAGTACACTGCCCTTTAAAAATTCTGAAGGAACCATAACCGCAGTAGTAGAAATTCCAGCAGGAACCAACCATAAGTATGAATATAATTACGATTCCAAATCTTTTGTTTGTGAGATTCGAAATGGAAAACCAAGAGTTGTGAATTACCTTCCCTACATTGGGAACTACGGTTTTATTCCAGGAACATTTATGGATCCTTCTATAGGAGGAGATGGAGATGCTTTGGATGTTTTAATACTCTCAGAAGCAATGAGTCAAGGTAGCGTTGTTGAGATTAAACCGATAGGGATTCTCAAACTAATGGACGACGGAGAAGAGGACCATAAAGTAATTGCTGTTCCTGCAAAAGATTCATTGAATACATTAGGAGTAAATTCCTTTGACGAATTACCAGATAATGTAAAAGAAATTTTGAAAACATGGTTTACTTCCTATAAAAGAAATACAGATATGGTTTTTCAAAATTGGGAAGGCGATTCTCTCGCAATGTTAGAAATAGAAAAATGGGTTAAAAAGAAATAACGTCGATTTTGAGCAATGCTTTTTAATTCCTTCGATTTTTTAGTTTTTTTTCTTTTTGTTGTTGGAACTTATTTTGCTTTGCCTCATCGTTTTCGTTGGTTTCTTTTACTGGTAGCCAGTTACTTTTTTTATGGCTATTGGGAACCGGGTTATCTATTAATTATACTATTTTCAACAATAATTGATTTCTTTCTCGGAAGAGCAATACACTTTTCAACGGTTAAAAGTCGGAAACGAATTTTTCTGTATTTGAGTTTATTGAGTAATTTATCGATTTTATTTTTCTTTAAATACTTTAATTTTTTCCTAGAGAATGTAACGCCGATTGTTCATGCTGTAAATCCAGATTATAAATTTAAAATGTTAGAGATTTTATTACCTGTTGGTATTAGTTTCTATACTTTTCAAACCCTAAGCTATAGCATTGATATTTATAACGGTAAAATCAAGCAACCAGAGAAAAAGTTTGGAGTTTTTGCTTTGTTTGTGTCTTTCTTTCCTCAATTGGTTGCTGGCCCAATTGAAAGGGCTTCAAATTTGCTTCCACAGTTTCATAAACAAGTCAGATTTGATTTTAATCGGATTCAAAGTGGAATTACTTTAATGCTTTGGGGTTTATTTAAAAAGATTGTTATTGCCGATAGATTAGCTCTTATAGTCAATGAGATTTACAACAATCCAACAGAATATCACGGATATACTTTAGTTATTGGAACGTTATTTTTTGCAGTTCAAATTTACTGTGATTTTTCAGGTTATTCGGATATTGCCATTGGTATAGCTCGTGTTTTGGGCTTTGATTTTATGAAGAATTTTAGAACCCCGTATTTTAGTAAATCTATAGGAGAGTTTTGGAATCGATGGCACATATCTCTTTCAACTTGGTTTAGGGATTACTTATATATTCCACTTGGTGGAAATCGGGTTATAAAGTGGCGTTGGTATTATAATTTATTCATCACGTTTTTAATTAGTGGTTTGTGGCATGGTGCAGAATGGACGTTTGTTATTTGGGGAGCATTCCATGGTGCATTACTCATTTTAGAAACCCTAGTGAAGTTTGAAAAGAAAACTCATCTGATTAGAATATTGTTGAATTTTAAAACATTTTTTCTAGTTTGTGTTGGGTGGGTGTTTTTCAGGGCAAATTCTCTTGAAGATGCTTCTTACATTTTTAGAGAGCTTTTCAATTTTAATAATTACTCTTTGGATCAATTGAGCTTTTATGTAATTCCTGTTGCTAAAAATACAGTATTCTCTGTTGACTTTTTTTTGGCCTATCTGGGTATTTTAATTTTAATGATTTTGGAGTATCTATTTTTAGAAAAGTATAAATTTTTTAAGCTACCATATGTTCTTAGAACGACCATGTATGTTAGTGTTATCGTTTTAATTTTAGTTATCGGAGCTTTTGGTAAAAATGAGTTTATTTATTTTCAGTTTTAATGAAGTGGTATTTTAAAATATCGATTTTTGTTGTTTCAATTGTTTCAGTTTTACTTTTCATTCAAATCAAGATTGAATCTTCAATGAAAAAAGTAACGGATGGAAACATAGGTAAAATTAATGCAGTAATGAAGCATGAGTTGGATGAGGATATTACTGTATGGGGCGCATCCACCGCCTACGTACATTTTGATGCTCCAATGATTTCGGATTCCTTGAATTTAAGTACATTCAATATGGGGATTGACGGTACAAACATCGACCAATACTATGGATTACTAAAAGAGTATCTAAATTACACAAAGAATAGTAAGTATATAGTAATCGCATTGGATGTACATGGCGCTTTTATGAAAAGAGATGCATTGTATGATATACACAATTGGACACATCATTTTTCAAATAAAAATATCGATTCTTGTTTTTCTGAAATAGATGCTGATTTAATGTGGAAATCCAAGTACATTCCTTTTTATAAGTTAACAGTTTACAACAAACATAACTTTAGATATGTTCGGCAAAATTTATTCTCCGATCAAAAGAGCTATCAATTCGCCAAAAAAGGATATCAGCCAAAATCTACATTTCTAAAAGATGTGAATAGGGTGGATCAAAAATCTCAAAAGGTTGACATCAATAAACGTGTGTTTAAAAAATTAAAACAAGCCTGCTTATTAGCTCAATCAAAATCAATTCAACCAATTGTTGTAATAACACCTTGCTATGAGAAAGGATTTAATTTATTGGAAAATGCAGATGAGGTAGTTGCAAAAATTAAATCTCTGTCGAATTATGGAGTAGAGGTCTTTGATTATTCTCAATCCAAATTAAGTAATAATCCTTCTCTTTTTTGTGACTTTACACATTTAAATACTCAGGGTGCAACGGAGTTTTCAAAATTATTTTTATCCGGTTTCAAGTCTCAATTTTTAGAAAATTGAAGACTTTTTTTTTCAAATAAATTTTTAAGTCTAAGCATAGGCTTTTCTACATAATTCCAGGAAAGAAACGACAATCCCAATACTAAAACTGTTGTATATCCGGTTAAAACTAAAGGATGAATTGAATCTGAAAAGTGTATTAATGTCTGTTGAACAGGAAAAGCATAAATGTACATTCCGTATGAAAAGTCTCCATATTTACCAAAATGATTCGTTTTACCGGGAATAAATGAGATGTAAAATAGGCAATATGGAATATAAACATATTGATAATACTTTATAGTTTCGGGATAAAAATAGAATAGCATTGCATAGATTAGAGTAGCTATTAATGCGATATTTCCTTTCAGGGGAATTTTTTCTTTAAACAAGTAAAACACTACTCCCGATAAAAAGTAAACTCCCCATTGAACTAAATACATTAGGTTATGTCCCAAAGCATATTTGTTTCTGTAATCGTATATGTAAAAGTCATCTCCCATATATATCCTACAAGAGACAATTAGAACAAACATTGCCAAAATTAGATGTCTCAATTTATGAGCATTACTAACTACAAGAATTAAGACTAAAATATAGCAAGTGAATTCATACTTAAGTGTCCACAAGGAACCATTAACACCACTAATTAGATTTTCTTCGAAAACAGAAGGGATTGAGTTTTTAAATTTGTAAAGGGTGATGCTTAATAAATGATTATATGTTTCCGGATTTAAAAAATATTCAAAAATAGGAGTATTACTTACCAAGGGACCAATTATCACAACTGTAAATAAAGTAGCTATAGCTAGACCAGGAATAATTCGCAATATTCTTTTCCACAGGTATGTGAACATATTGTTTGATCGAATTGCACTAATCGTAATTAAGTATCCACTAATGATGAAAAAGATGGGTACTCCTAAAAAAGGCAAGTTTTGATCTGATATGAAATAATGATCCTCTCCAGTTAAAGCATTTGAATGTTTTATAATTACTAAAAATGCTGCAAAAAATCGAATTATATCAAAGTTGTTGGAGTGTCTATTTACGGATAAATTTTTCATGAAAGTATTAATCCAAATTTATGAATAAGGAACTATTATTAAGAATATTAATGGGTAATTATTTCAATCCTATTAACTTTACCATCTTCTTGAATCGAGAATTAAAAATTTAATGTTCAAAAAAGGGGAAAATAAGGGTAGTGGTTTAGATACCATACTAAACATTGGAAGTTTTGGAGTAAATGCTGTTGTTGGACTTTTACTTAATTTTCTAATTGTTGAGTTTTATTCATCCGAAAGCCTAGGCGTCTTTAATATTTCTTATGCGATTTACATTTTTTTGTCACAGGCTGGAGTATTTGGAATACATAACTCTGTATTGAAATATGCTTCTGATTTTTCAAAAAACACAAAAGAATTGAAACAGGTATTGTCGTCCTCTTTATCTCTGGCCTCCATTTGGGCCTTGTTGATGTTGGTGATAGCTTTTGTTTTGAGCGATGTTTTTATGACCTTTTACGATACAAAATCGGCGATCTTATCTTTTCAAATAGTTGTTGTGGGAGTGTTCTTTTTCATTTTGAACAAAATTCAGCTTTCCTTCATTAATGGATTGAGTAAATTAAAAACGTATGCTTTCTTTTTAGCATTAAGAGGTGTTTTAATGTTATCTGTTTTTTTTGGTTTAGTTTTTTATGATTTCGATCCTGTATATCTGAGTGCGGTATTTTCTTTTTCTGAAATCATTTTGTTCTTATTGCTTTCAATTTTCTTGTTCAATTTTTTTCAGTTTTCCAGTTTTTGGAATTTAAATTGGTTAAAAAAACATTTCCAATTTGGAAGGCATTCATTTGTTGGTTCTTTTTTGATGGACGTTGGTTCAAAAACCGATATTTTAGTCTTGGGATTGTTTGTATCGGATTATTTAGTAGGAATGTATAGTTTCGTTGCTTTTTTTATGGAGGGTTTTAACCAAATACCGATTGTTATTCGATCTGTGACGAATCCTAAGATTAATAAATTATACAGAACTGGAAGAAGCTCTTTGCTGGAGAGTTTTTTAAAGCTTGTAATTAAAAAATCATATTTAGGTTTTATACCTTTTGGAGTAGTTTGTGTGTTGTGCTTTCCTTTGGTAATTTATTTTTCTCCTAAGTTCGATTTATGGAATTCTTGGATTCTTATTGCCTTATTAATGCTGGGACCAATCCTTGAATCCGGATACAGTAGTGTTCAAATGATATATAATCAATGTGGATTCCCTAAAATTCAAAGTTTATTTTCGGCCATTGTATTTTTATGGAATTTAGCATTTAACTTTTTATTGATCCCCTTTTTGGGTATTTATGGAGCCGCAATAGCAACAACAAGTTCCTTTATTTTAAAGATTTTTTTAATGAAATATTACGCAAAGAGTAAGATAGGCGTATCTATTTAACATATATTTGTCGGATAAAGAAATAATGATAAAGACAATATTAAATAAGTACCCGATAATTACTTTCTCTGTTTTTTTTCTTCTTTTGAGGTTGCCTTATTTTATATGGAATTCCTTTCCTCGCATTGATGGTGATACTTTTGAGTACTTTGAATATGCATACGACATTAAAAATGGAATTTTACCTGATTTTTCTGTCATACCACCACTTTACAGTGTGTTTTTATTTCTTTTCTCAAGTTTAGGAATTTCTCTTTATGGTTTTGTGGTTTTTAAAGTACTATTGGCTTTTTTAGGATATGCGTTTCTTTTTACACAATTAAAGAAAACGAATGTTTTACCCGTCTGGAGCTTATTACTATTCATTATTATTGTTTCTTCAAGCTCTTTTAATCTTCAGCTGGAAACAGCTTTTATGACGGAAAGTTTATACAAACCAATATTACTGTTTTTCATAGGCCTGATTATTCGACTTTACAATAATCCTACTTTAAAATCCAATTACATATTAATACCTCTTTTTGCTGTTGTGGCAGCATTAGTAAGGTCTAATGGAATGTATCTGTATTTCTTTGTTGTTTTAATAATCGGATTTTTATTTTTTTTCAAAAGAAAAAAATATTGGAAACAATTTATTTTAATCACTTCTACATTTGTTATCCTTAATGGTGCATGGTCGATTTTTAATTATGCTTCTTACGGGACTCCACTTTTTGGGAATACATATAGAATTAAAGTAATATTAGGGAATATTATTAATAATACCAGACATAATCACAATGGTAATATAAGAGCTTTTTGGCAGGATTCACCTGGTGATGGTATCGTTATTTACCCTTATTTGAAGAAATTAAATTTTATTCAGGAAGTTCAGGCGAAGAATATTAAAAACAAGCCAGAATTATTGCTGAATTATCTCTATTCTTCTGCAGAAAGTGATATTAAATTTTATAATGATATTATAACAGAAAGGCACCAACATAGTTTCTCTAAAGACCAATTGGTTCCCGGACCAAATGAATTAAAATATGTAAAGAGATGCTATCAAGATGTAAATTGTAGAGACTATGCGCTTAAAGAGTTTGGTGAAGGGGGAAGTAGTATTATAAAATCAGGTATTTGGGGGAAAAGTATTGATTTTATCAATTCAACATTTCAAATTTTAACAGGAAATTTGATTGTAATTTTTCTTTTTATTTCATTATCTATTTTAGTACTAATAAGAGTAGTTCTAAAATTAAAACGACTCTCAAAGGAAACTATGCTTTTGTCTATGGTAAGTCTTGCCTATTTGTTAAATGTTGTAGTAGTAACCATGACACATAATCGTTTTGTGGCTCGTTATGAACAAGTCTGTTCATTTATGGTCGTTCTATTCCTGTTCCTCTTTATTGGATTTTATATCAAAAAAAGATCGTTAAAACTAAATTGAATTACTTTTTCTAATACCTCTTAGGTATATTATTGATTATACTTAAGGTTTCTTCAAAATCTAAGTTAATTGCGTCAAGATACCATTTAATGGTGTCGTATCTGGGTTGATTTTCTTCTATTGTTTTTTTGAGCCCTTCTTCTCGAGTGATAATACCTGCGCGTATTAAGTTGGAGTTAAATGTATCGAATTCAGTGAACCCTGCAACCATTAGGTAAATGTAATTATAGAATGCGGCTGTTCCATCTCCAATTCTCCAAGTACTTTTTGTGTCTGTGGCCAATTCCCAATCGTATTTATTTATTAGGGTATCGTTCACTTTTTCTTCATTCCAATCAATGTAATCAAATAAGTTAACATAAAAAGAATGATCATTTACATAATAGGATTTGAAAGCAGAAGCGGTGTCCCAAAGTGAAGAATTTATATATGCGGGATTAAGCATGTATTCTTTCGCATAACCACCAAGCATTTTAAGCTTGTTCATAACGTCGACATTGTATGCCATTGCTCCTCCTTCATCCTGCTTTACTCCTAGGAATCCGGTTTTGAATTGCGTTTTTTCGTAATGATTTTCGCCCATTATCGTTACAGGAATATCATACAATTTTCGAATTCTATTTGCATGATGGAAGTACTGTTTATCTCCTGCCATGAACAAGGGAATGAGTCCCAGGTGAGGGCGTTTCAACCACGCACTCACATTCTTACGAATATTGGCTCTTTTCTTTTTGATATCAGCGGAAACAAGAATATGTTCAACACCAAGCTTTCCACACATTCTGGATTGATTTCTTCTGGCTAAATCCGTTATTACACCCCAATCGTATGAAAAAGCAATGGGTTTGATACCAAGCTCATTAACAACATAATCAAGAGTGATACAACTGTCTCTTCCTCCTGAAAGTCCAACCAAAACCTTATTGGAAGCGTTATGTTTCTCAAGCTCTTTCATTTTGTTTTTTAAAGCGTTTTCGCCTAAAAGAGGTTTTTTTGAGTAGTTGGTACAATTTGAACAAACACCTTCCTTGTTAAAGGTAACTGAGGGCATTGTTCTAGGTAATAAACACACCTTACATCGAGGGATATTTAATATTTTATTAAAAGACTTATTAAAGTCAGATTCCAATTTTTTTGAGACTTTGGTAGTAGATACATCAAAAAGTGTTCTTCTTTGAGCTTCATTAAATGGTATATTTTGAATCGAAATAGGCTCAGACTTTCCCAATTTAATTTCTGATGGAGAATTTAATTTCCATGATGTTAAATTATGGTTTTCTAAATCAACCAAAACAGCATTACCATCATTTACATGTATAATTTTCTTTGAGGAATCCAGTTTTAATTTTTTAACGGCATCCTTTATAATTCCATACTCCGATGCAAAAATAAACACATTGTTTTCATCATTATAGTAGTAAAGAGAACCATTATTTGTGCTGAGAACCATTTTTCTATGTTCACCAAGAAAACAAGCAACGGTAGTCATTCCGTAAATTTCATCGTAAATCAACTTTAATGAAGATGCTAAATCATTATCATTTAATTCGTTATTAAGCAACTCGAAGAAAATAGTACTGTCAAGATTAGAGTGTTTTTTATTTGGATAATACTTTTGCCAAAGTTCTTCAAAGTTTACGATAATGCCATTATGAATCCCCACTAAGTTCTCATTTATTACTGGTTGATTATTATCGTTGTCGTTTGAATCACCATCTGTTACCAAGCGAGTGTGCCCAATAAAGCTTCCTCTGTTATCAGAGTTAAAGTCAATTAGTTTTGAAAATTCAGGTCTTTTTAAAAATTGTTTAGCAGGTAGGTCAGTTTTAAAGACTTCGATGGATGAAGTTTTGTTTACAGCAATTCCTGAGGCCTCTTTACCTCTAGTTTCTGACAAATCATAAAGAACCCTGGAAATGTTCTTAATATTCTTTTGTTTAAGATTTAAAATTGAAGCCCCAAAAATTCCACACATAGTATTTGGTAATTATTTATACAAACGCTCATTGTCCTGAATATCCATCCACATTGCTAAGGCAAGACTTTGAAAAGTAAAAAAAGATAAAAAGATGAAAGCCAACAAGGGTTCATAATTCATTTCATATCCCTTAATTATTGCTTTTACTATTTTGATACCATAAGGAACTGTTAGTATACCAGTCACCAATCCAACGTTGTAAAATAGAAACAGTGGATGAAAATCTTTAAAGAAATACTTAATCCAAAGCCTTTTAAAGAAAGATTTAAAGAGCAAATATGAAACAGTAGGAATTACCTTAAAAATTTTCATTTTAGAGTTTTCACCAACATTATAAATGGGTTTGATTTCAACTTCAGTTAAAGTACAAGATGCAATGTTTAGTTTTACTAGTACATCATTTGGATAACCATAAGTAGTATATAGTTTATGCAATGCTAAGGATTCTAATCCTTTCTTTGAAATTGCGGTATAGGCTGTTTGTGTATCGGAAATTCTCCAATAACCGGATGCGATTTTAGTCAATACGCTGAGAACTGAATTTCCAAAAAAACGAATTTTAGGAATAATAAACCATGCACTTCTATGTTTCAGACGATTTCCTTTTACATAATCAACTCCATTATCGGTTACAGGCGAGCATATTGAATGAAGTTCTGATGAATCCATTTGACCGTCACCATCAATTTTAGCAACACAATCTATTTCATAATCTTTACACCATTTATATCCTCTTGCGACAGCTAAGCCAACACCTTGGTTTTTTGGAAAGCTCAGTAATATTACACGATCCGATTCAGGATTTTTATTCATTATATTCACAGAAGGTAAAGCATCATCCTCCTTTTTCATTTGGGCTGCATAAGCTCTCTCTGCATTGTATTTGTTTGAAGGGTCAAAAACTGGATTAGGTTTTTCAATTTTAATCCCCTCTGAGCTATTTTCAATGTAATCTAAAACTATTTTTTCGGTAGCGTCAGACGACCCATCGTTAACAACGATTATTTTGTCGACGAAACTGGGTACAGAATTTAAAACATTAATTATTTGTGTTTCCTCATTGTAGGCTGGGATAACAACTGCAACTGATTTAGAATTAAGCATGTTTTAAACTTTCAAAAGTCAAAGATAACATTGTTTACTAGTTGCTCAAACCTTTTAGAATTTAAATTCTTAATCGCCCTCAACTTAAATAAACTTTTCATTATTCTCTCATTTGATTAGATTTGCCAAAAAGTTTAGGGATGATATTTAATTCCATTGAATTTGCGATTTTTCTTCCTATTGTTTTCCTGCTTTATTGGACAGGTAAACGTTATATTCCAAAGTCTCAAAACTATGTTTTGTTGGTTGCTAGTTACTTTTTTTACGGTTGGTGGGACTATCGTTTTTTAGCGTTAATTTTTGCAAGTTCTCTTGTCGATTATATTGTTGCAAGAAGGATATTGCATTCGGAAAGTAAAAAGAAAAAAAATTCATTATTGTGTCTCAGTTTACTAATGAATTTAGGCATGTTGGCTTATTTTAAGTATGCAAATTTCTTCATCGATTCCTTCATCGATTCCTTTTCCTTAATTGGATTTAATTTCAATGTTGATTCTTTAGAGTTAATACTTCCTGTAGGAATAAGTTTTTACACCTTTCAAACACTCAGTTACACAATTGATGTATGGAAGGGGCAATTGAGACCAATAAATGATGCAGTTGCTTTTTTCTCTTTTGTAAGTTTTTTTCCACAGTTGGTAGCAGGTCCAATCGAACGTGCCGAAAATCTTTTACCTCAGTTTCTGGAAGATAAAAAGTTTAATTATAATGATTCTGCTGAGGGACTCAAGCAAATTCTGTGGGGATTATTTAAAAAGGTAGTAATAGCAGATAATTGCGCTTATTATGCCAATCAAATTTTTGAATCGTATGGTGATCATTCAGGAGGAGTATTATTGTTGGGAGGAGTATTATTTGCCTTCCAGATATATGGAGACTTTAGTGGATATTCCGATATCGCAATAGGAACCTCTAAACTCTTTGGATTTCATTTAAAAATCAACTTCAATTTCCCTTACTTTTCTAAAGGAATATCCGAGTTTTGGAAGAGATGGCACATATCCCTTTCAACTTGGTTCAGAGACTACGTTTACATCCCTTTAGGTGGGAGTAAAAATGGGAGATGGGTTCACATTAGAAACATTATGATTGTGTTTCTTGTGAGTGGATTATGGCATGGTGCAAACTGGACTTTTGTTGTTTGGGGTGCTTTTCATGGATTACTTTTTATTCCGGCAATGTATTTGAGAGGTTCGGCGTTGGAGACTGCACTGAACAAAACCTTCATAATTCGAACGTTTAGAAATTCAGTTGTGTTTTTATTGGTTACATTACTTTGGGTGTTTTTCAGATCTCAAAACGTTGGAGATGCCTTTCAGTATTTGGGAAAAATATTTGATTTGAATGGAAAATGGATTAAAGATTTGTACAACTATCTCTATTGGAACGATATGCTTGAAATATGTATTCTTTTGTTTGTGTTTATTTTGATTGAGTACATACAACAAGGAAGGCAAATAGTATTGCAATTTAAATTTTTGGATAAATACGCGTTCATTCGTTGGACCTTATACTACAGCGTTTTGTTTTGTATTCTTTTATTGGGAGCAAAACAGCAGGATTTTATATATTTTCAATTTTAATCGAGTGAAAAAGTTTGTTGTTAAATTGAGCCTGTTTTTTTTAATTCCTACAATCTATTGTGGGTTTAACTTAATTCATAATGTAAAACAAGTGAATTCATTTGAATTTTCAGACAAAAGTAAAACTGTAATTGTTGGTGATTCTGAAATAGATCTGGCCATTAATCCATCCATTTTAAAAAGTGCATTTTCTTTGGCACAACCTGCTGAGCCACTTTATCACTCTTATTGGAAACTACTTAAATATCATTCCGATAATGAACAATTGAAAAATGTTATTTTGGGTTTTTCTTATCACAGTTTAAGTGGATTGAATGATCTTCGTTTGGACCATCCTCGTTGGAGCCATCGTTTTTTTAAAAATTCATATACAATTGAGAATATTAACGATTTGAATGAAATTCCAATAGACTTCAATGCTTACTATCAAGTTCTTTTCAAAAGAATGGCACTTCAAAAATTTGATAAACATGAGTTCTATTATGATGAATATGAGGAGGATGAACGAGTTCTTTTACCCAATTTAGAACACGTAATAAATACACATTATTATCATAAAAAGGAAGAGCATAATTGCTCTCAGGTTTCAGAAAGGTATTTGGATTCGATTGTTAATTTTTGTTCTTCAAATTCATTAAATTTAGTTTTAATTACTACGCCTCTTCATAAACAATACATTGAAAAAGTACCTCGGAAATTTGTTTTGAACTATAATAAAGTAGTTTTAAAATTGAAAACCAAAGGGATTAATGTTTACGATTTTTCTAATTACAGTTTAAACGATAGCTGCTATTTAGATTATAATCATTTAAACAAATACGGGGCTAAATTATTTACACCAGTCATTGATTCAATAATTGATAGAAATAGCCTCTAATTTACTATGGTTTCCAAAAAAGTTAAGATATTATCATGGAATATCACTGTTAAGTAAATAATAGTACTGTGTTAAGTTTTCAGATTAAAGTTTTAGCACTAGTTTTGCCTTACAATAAGATTATATGAAGGAACAAAAGAATTGGACAGAGATAATCACCCCTGAAAGAAAATTTTTTTCCCTTAAGCTCAATGAAGTTTTAGACTATTGGGACTTAATTCTTCTTTTTGTCAGAAGAGATTTTGTTTCTTTTTATAAGCAAACAATATTGGGGCCTGCATGGTATGTGCTTCAACCTCTTATTCAAACATGTATATATGCACTTATGTTTGGCAGTGCTTTTAAAATTGCAAAAGAAACAAGTGTTCCTTCGTTTTTATTTTACCTTTCTGGTACTGTCAGTTGGTGGTATTTTGCACAAAGTGTTACCAAAACAAGTAATACCTTTACAGCGAATGCACATATTTTCGGTAAAGTTTACTTTCCAAGACTTACCGTACCTTTTTCAATATTAATATCCAATTTAATTGGTTTCTCAATACAGTTTTTTCTGTTTATTTGTATCTACACAGGGTATATTTTCTTTGGAGGATTTGAATCTCAAATAGGTTTAAATGAAATTTTGTGGATTCCCGTGTTGATCATCAATATGGCAATGTTAGGTTTGGGAATCGGTTTGATTATAAGTTCACTCACAACAAAGTACAAAGATTTTCAACAATTTATAGGCTTCGGAGTTCAATTGTTGATGTTTGCTTCTCCAGTTATTCTTCCCATTAGTATAGCAGAAAAAATGTCTAATGAAAATCCTGAAGGTTGGGGTGGATTGTTGAAGACCGTATTAGAGTACAACCCAATGTCTCCAATAATTGAAGGTTTTAGGTCTGTGTTTTTTACAGATTATCAATTTGACATCAATAGAATAGGCTACAGCCTTTCAATAGGATTCATACTATTTATATTCGGTGCTTTATTATTTAGAAAGACTGAGCAAAACTTCATGGATACTGTATAATGAGTGACGATATAGCGATAAAAGTAGAGGGGTTGTATAAACAATATCGGCTTGGTGTAATAGGGGCTGATACCCTTAAAGATGATTTAAAATTAGCCTTAGCAAAGCTCAGAGGTAAATCTTTAGCAGACGTTTATGATATTCAGGGAAACGATCGTATGGTTGGGGATTCGGAATATGTCTATGCACTTCAAGATGTGAATTTTGAGGTTAAAAAAGGAGAAATATTAGGAATTATTGGGAAAAATGGAGCGGGAAAGTCTACATTATTAAAAATATTATCTAAAGTAACTGGTCCCACCAAAGGTCAAATAAAAGTCGATGGAAGAATCGCGAGTTTGTTGGAGGTAGGAACTGGATTTCACCCTGAATTAACCGGAAGAGAGAACATATTTTTAAACGGTGCTATTTTAGGAATGAAAAAGCCTGAAATTAGAAAAAAGCTTGATGAGATTGTTGATTTTAGTGGAATAGGTAAATACCTTGACACTCCGGTGAAAAGATACAGTAGTGGTATGATGGTTCGTTTAGGTTTTGCGGTTGCTGCCCACCTTGAACCAGAAATATTAATTGTAGATGAAGTTTTGGCAGTTGGAGATGCCGAGTTTCAAAAACGCTGTATAGGTAAAATGAACGATGTTTCAAAGAATCAAGGTAGAACAGTTTTGTTTGTAAGTCACAATATGGCTTCCGTAATGGAGCTTTGCGATAGGGGGTTATTAATGCAACACGGAACCGTTCACAGTACAGGTAAAGTTTCCGACATTATACCTGCATATCTTAATGTTTTTAGAGCAGAGGCATTAACTTCTGAATTACATACGCTAAAAACAAGGAATGGTAATGGTAAAATTCAATTTCACAGAGTCCAATTAATGGATCAAGAAAACTCAGTTATTGATTTCGCACTTTCTGGGCAAAAAATGAAATTTAAGGTGACTTTGAAAGTTCACAAACCACAAGAATTTAAACAAATACATATTTCACTAAGAGTTGTTGACTCAAATGACGTAACACTATTTCATTTATCCAATTCCGTTGCGAATGGAAAAGAAGTAAGCATAAATAAAGATACCGATGAATTTGATGTGGAATTTCATTTGGATAAGCTTCCTCTCAATAGTGGGAAATACCACTTTCATCTCTTTTGCAGTGATTTACAAGAGGTGTACGATGAGTTAAATTTTGCGGGAGAACTTAATGTTGAAGGAGGAAATTTTTACAAGAGTGGAAAATTACCTCCGGCAAGTACATCTTCCTTTTTAGTGGATTATAATGTTACCATATAATTAGTACTTTATTTATAACTTTGCATGCCAAAGAAAAATTCAATTTTATAATGAGCAAAATTTTAATTACGGGAGGAGCTGGTTTTATAGGAAGTCATTTAACCTCATACTTACTTAATCAAGGGAACGAAGTAATTGTCCTCGACAATCTCCTAAGAGGTAATAAAATTGAGCAAGATGTATTCAGTCAAATTACATTTGTTGAGGGAGATGTAAGAGATTTTGATACTGTATTAAGAGTTTCAGAAGGTTGCCACTATATTTATCATTTAGCAGCTGTTTTGGGAGTTGATATTGTTGCTGACAATCCCGTTGAAACAATGGATACTGAAGTTATAGGTACCAGAAACGTTGTTCAGGCCGCCTTGAAGAATAACATCAAAAAAGTTGTTTATGCATCTACGAGCGGTGTATATGGTCACAGTGCAATTGAAAAAAGTGTTGATGAAGAAATTATGATTGATCCACGAACTTCATATGCCATGGCAAAAAGATACAATGAGATTTACCTTAAAGCCATATATGAAGAAAAGGGGTTGGAGTCAGTAAGTCTGAGGTTTTTTAACGTTTATGGGAAAAGACAAGACCAAAGAATGGTAATTCCAAGGTTTTTTGAACAAGCAAAGAAAAATCTTCCTATTACTGTTTTTGGTTCAGGAAAACAAACAAGAGATTTTACTTCAATTGAAGAAACTGTTAAGGCAACAGTACTTTTGGGTGAACAAGCAAAAGGTGCAGAAATTTTTAATGTTGCAAATGAGACGGAACTTACCATTCTTGAATTGGCACACTTCATAAAAGACATTACAAATTCTTCATCGGAAATTTCGTTAATTGAATCTCCTCAAAAGAGGTATGATTATGAAGTAGAGAGAAGAGTAGGAAGTTCTGATAAACTCCATGCTCTGACAGGATTTCGTCCGAATACCAATGTCATTGAAGGGTTGAAGGAGTTACTTGCGGTAAATGTTTAATGTGATTTAAGATTCATGCGAATTGCAATCGTCGTAAGTAATTATTCTCTTGGAGGAGCTGAAGCTCACGCTTTAAAACTCGCAAAATATTTTAAAAACGAGAAGAATTTCGAGGTAGAATATTGGGTTTTTTCTTACGGTGATGGAGTAACCAAATTAATCTGTGAAGAGAACAATATTCCAACACGAGAATTAACCGAATTTCGGTCATTTAAAAAATTTCCAAAAAGCATCAGGGACATAGGTCATTATGTCAAATTTGTTCGTCAGTTCAAACCAAATGTTGTGATGTCTTTTAACGTACTTCCTAATATATGGAATGGAGTTATTTCAAATTTTTCAGGTGTTAAATTGAGCATATGGTCTCAACAAAGCGAGATAAATTATTCCTTCCAAAAACCTTTAGAAAGATTTGCGTTAAAAAAAATAGGATGTTTTTTATCGAATGCACATCATGCTTCGGATAAATTAAAAAGAATACTTCCGGTTAATCGTTCCGAAAGAGACTTTCATGTAGTGCACAATGGTATTCCAAACCAAATTCCCAAAGAACTACCCGAATATTGGAGTAAAAGGTTAAAAAAAGAGCATTTTGATTTTGTCGTTACAATGGTGGCGAATTTAACCATTACAAAGGACCACAAAACATTAATTAAAGCCTGGAAGCATGTTGTGGATGAAAATCTCAATCGAAATCCTTTGTTGGTATTAGCGGGAAGAAAAGGAGAGAAAACAGAAGAAGTTAAAAACTTAATTGCTTCTTTAAATATTGAAAACAATGTTGTGTTATTAGGTGGTGTATCGGATATTCCTGGCTTGAATATGAATTCAGATTTGGGAGTTTTGTCCTCAAGAGCAGAAGGTCTTCCTAATTCAATAATGGAACAAATGGCCGTTGGACTCCCTATTGTAGGAACATCAAATGATGGAATAAAAGAAGTAGTTGGCCGGGAAATGGAGAAATACCTTTCTCCTGCTGGAGACTCAAGAGATTTAGCGGATAAAATTATTCTTTTTATGAAAGATGAAAAGCTCAGACTTTCTAAAGGAATGCAAAGTCAAGAGAGAATAAAGAGATTTTTTTCTTTGGATAAAATGAATGAGAATACCTTGAAGGTTATTGAATCTTATTTATAAATTTTTAAGAAGCTTGTCTACAATAAAGCGACGCCCTAATTCTATTTTTTTACTTTTACATAAACTGTGTCGGGTACAAAAAAAAATATAATAATTGTGTTGCCTTTTTTCACCTTGGGTGGAGCCGAAACTCAGGCCTACTATGTTGCAGAGGGTTTATTAGAGGCTGGTCATAATGTCACAGTTATTGCTTTTGAAAAGAAAAACGGAAGTTTAATTGAAAAATTGGAAGAAAGGGGCATTAAATGGTCTTTATCGAATTTTGACTTGTCATTGGTTCATCAATCTGGAATGAAAAAACTGTCCAGGCTATTTAAATTCGGAAGATTTTTAAAATCATTCAATCCAGATTACCTCCTGCCTTTTACCTATTATCCAAATATACTTTGTTCAAGTGTAAGATTTCTTTCGGGGGCAAAATTATGTTTTTGGAATCAAAGAGGAATGGAAAATTTGGGTATATCCTTAATAGAAAAAATTGCAAAATCACATAAACCAGTTTATTTATCCAACTCCATAGCTGGAGCTAAATTCATATCTAACCGTCACGATTTTCATGCGTCAAAAGTTCAGGTTATTTCTAATGGTATTGAAGCCCAAAACCCTAAAAAAGATAATGCGTATTGGCATCAAAAAATTTCGAAAAAAGAGGGTGAAACGATATACGCAATGGTAGCTAATTTTTTTCCTGAAAAGAATCATATTTTTTTGTTAAAAGCTTGGATAAGGTTCTGTAAAAATGATTTAAATCAGGAGAAGAAGCTTGTTTTGGTTGGTTACAGTCCCGACGGTAAAGGATTGAATGAAGCCAAGGCCTTTGTTTACGATAACAAAGTTTCCAATGTAATTTTTTTGGAAAGTACAGACGATATAATAGGATTATTAAAAATCTGTGATGTTGGGATATTAACTTCTTCAAGTGAGGGATGCCCAAATTGTGTGCTTGAGTATATGATGTATGAAAAACTTGCTGTAGTATCTAGAATTGAAGCTACACAAGAAATTTTTGGTGAAGATTATCCGTTTTATTGTGACCTGAACGATTTAAATTCTTTAGAAAACGCCTTGCAAAAGACAACAGATCAAGAATTAGCCGATGAATGGGTTCAAAATAATAAAGCACTAGTTTTACAAAACTATTCAATTCAGAAATTAAAATCATCGTACAATCAGTTAGTAGCTTAGGATGGATGTCTCGATAATAATTACAAATTATAATAAATCAGAATACTTGCGGGAAGCAATTGATTCAGCATTGAGGAATCTTAATGAGGAATCGGAAGTAATCATTATTGACGATGGTTCTACAGATGAATCCAAAGAAATTATGAAATCTTACTCTAATCACCCTGGTGTGAGATTAATATTTAAAGAAAACGAAGGCGTTATCAAAACCAGAAATAGGGCCGTTGAAGAATCGCAGGGGAAATATATTATCCAGTTGGATGGTGATGATATAATGGAGGATGGTTTTGTTTCTAAAGCACTTTCAAAGATTCAGGAATCCGATAATATAGGTATAGTTTATGGTCAAACTTCATTTTGTGGTTCAAAATCAGGTAAATGGGATTTAGGTACATTCAATCTTCAAAAACAATTGTATACCAATCAAATTGTTATTACTGCGCTCTTCAAGAAAGATGATTTCATAAAAGTTAATGGTTATGACGAGAAGTTTAAAGACGGATATGAAGATTGGGATTTTTGGCTGTCCCTAATTAAATTGGGACGAGAAGTTAAGCAAATCGATGAGCCTGCTTTAAAATACAGGATATTGGATAATTCAAGGAATCATTCCATATCTTCTGAGAATCAAAAAGAGTTAAACAGAAAGATTTATAAAAAGCATCAGAGCTTATATTTAGCTCATTTTGAAGACCCTATAAATTTATTTTGGGATAATTTATTTTTAAGAGATAAAATATCTGAAATCGAATTTTACAAAAAAAGTCCTGAATTCAGGATAGGAAAAATACTTTTGTTTTTACCAAAATTGGTCAAACGTGCATTTACAAAAAATTAAAGTATGTTGAATATAGAAATTGCATTTCCAGAAAAAATTTTGAGTAACGAAGAACTTCAAAATTTAAATCCAGAATACAATTTAAAAAGACTTGAGAAAAAGTTAGGAATTAAAGAAAGGCGAGTGGTCGAAGAGGGTCAAACATCGTTGGATTTAGCGTTAAAAGCATGTAATCAACTTTTTGAAAAGTACGATAAACACCAAATAGACTATGTTATTTACTGTACTCAAAGTCCGGAATATTTTTTACCTACAACAGCCTGTATTTTACAAAGCAAATTGGAATTAGGTCTAAATGTTGGAGCTTTCGATTACAATTTAGGCTGTTCAGGCTACATTTACGGACTATCAATGGCAAAATCTTTTATTCAATCCGGTTTGGCTTCAAATGTGCTTTTGGTTACTGCCGAATCGTATTCGAAATTCCTACATAAGGAAGATATTACCAATAGAGCAATTTTTGGGGATGCGGCTACTGCAACCGTAATCGGTTATGAGTTGGCAAAAAAAATAGGTGAATTTAATTTAGGAAGTGATGGTTCGGGTGCAGAAAACTTGATTTTTAAAGAAGGTGGAGGGCGGTCTAATTTTTCAATTACCGGACTTAAGGAACAAATGTTTCATATGAATGGAAGTGCTGTTTTTCAGTTTACTTTGGATAATGTTCCAAATTCAGTTCATGATTGTTTAAATAAAAACAACCTTAAACTTGAGGATGTTGATTACTTCATTCTACATCAAGCCAATAAATACATGCTTGGAAATTTAAGAAGAAAATTAGGGGTTGATGAAGACAAGTTTTACATAGACGTAGAATATGTTGGTAATACAGTTTCATCTACCATACCAATAGCATTGTCACAAAGTGTAAAAAGAGGTTTGATTAAAAAAGGCGATTGTGTACTTTTGTGTGGATTTGGAGTGGGATACTCTTGGGGATCCACAGTAATAAAATTTTAATTCAAACAGAAATAATGACGAAAGAGGATTTTTTTAATCAGGTTGAGGAATTACTAGAGTTGGAAGGTGAATTGGAAACCAATGCCGATACTTCCATAGAAGATATTTTAGAAATAGATTCTTTGGGGCATATCACATTAATTTCTTTAATTAAAGATAGTTTTGGTGTTGAGATAAAAGCAGAAGACTTTTCTCAGTTTGATACTCTCGAAGATATTGTATCAAAAATAGGAGAAGCTAACTTTGCATAGTGATTACTCTTGAAGATCATAAAGTATTAATTACCGGTGCTACTTCTGGCATTGGCAAATCTATTGTTCAACGAATAACTGATTTAGGAGGCGATGTTGTTTTAGTGGGTAGAAATATTCAAAAACTAAATTCTGTTATCGATGAATTAGGCATAGGGAATCAGGCAGAAATTATTTTTTACGATTTGTCTACACCTAAATCGATTAAAGAAGAGTTAAAACATCTATCCATCGAGAAGAAATTTACAGGTTTTGTAAATTCTGCTGGAATAGATATTACTAAGCCTTTAAAATTACTTAAACCAGAAGATTATAATCTTTTATTCAATTTAAATGTAGTTGTACCTTCTGAGATTATTAAGGAATTAACTCATAAATCCATTTTTAGCTCTAATGGAGGGTCTTTGGTTTTAATAGGCTCTGTAATGGGCTCATTGGGTCAAAAAGGGAAAATTGCCTACACTTCCGCCAAGGCAGCAGTAAATGGTTTTGTAAAGTCAGCTGCATTGGAATTATCGCCTAAAAATATTCGTGTAAATGGTATTTCTCCTGGAATCGTAGAAACCCCATTAACTGAGGATTTATTTTCAAAACTATCTATTGAAGCTAAACAAGAAATAGAATCCATGCATCCTCTTGGATTTGGTAGTACAGAAGACGTTTCAAGTTTAGTTGTGTTTCTATTGAGTAAACATTCTAAATGGATTACGGGAACCAATCATTACATTGATGGAGGTTATCATATCCACTAAATGAAAAACCAATGGAATATCGAATTGAAAAATTAACCGATGACAATATAGCGGATTTACTCCCGATTTATAAAAGTGCTTTTTCAACTGATATTGAGTTGTCAGAATTGAGAGCTAAATTTGATACTTCCAATTTCGGTCTAAAAAATGTCGGTTTCATCGCGTACTCATCGGAAGGAGAAGGAGCAGCATTCTATGGCGTTTTTCCCTGTGAAGTTCTCATTAATGGTGAAAAAGTTTTAATTGCTCAATCAGGAGATACAATGACGCATAAAAATCATCGTAGAAAAAACCTGTTTGTAATACTTGCGGAGAAAACATTTGATTTTTGTAAAAACAACGATATCCATATGGTATATGGTTTTCCCAATGAGTTCTCCTACATGGGATTTATTAAAAAGTTAAAGTGGTCTCACGACGAAAGCATTCGTGCTTATCATATACGATGTAAATGTATTCCTTTCCTTAGGTTAAAATCGATTTTTCCTTTTTTAACACCGTTCTTAAATAAAATAAAGCGTAAAAAATTTGAGCGAATTCAAATTCAGGGAAAACCTTTTCAATCAAATCTGCTGGAAGTTAATCAGTATGGTGTTTTAAGAGATGAAAAATTCCTTAACTACAAGTCTTATTCTAAAAAATACTTTCTTTCGATAAGTGGAGTTCAAGTCTGGGTAAAACCAAAAGAAATGTTTTTACTTGTGGGTGATGTTTCAGCATGTTCTGATGAAAAGTTTTATTTGGTATTAAAACAATTAAAGAAATTGTGTTTTAGCGTTGGTATACCGCATTTAAGATTTCATACCAGTCCTGGAACAAAACTAGAGCGTTTGATTAAACCAATATCAACCAAGCATGAAATTGAATATCCAATCGGGTACATTAAGTTAAATAATCAGGTTGAGGTAGAGAGAATAAAATATAATTTAGCGGACTACGACACATTTTAGTATGATAAAAAAACTTCTTGAATCGGTTTTGCATAGGTCCTCCTATCTTACAAATACACTATATTCAGGAGAGGGGTATATTTTTATGTTGCACCGGATATTACCCATTGAGGAAAAAATAAAGTTTGACTACAATTCATCATTAGCAATAACCCCGAAAGGATTAGAGGATTTTATCCGGCAGTTTCAAGAAAATAACTTTGATATTATCTCTTTAGATGATGCTTTTTTTAGATTGAAAAAACCTAAAAAAAATAAGTTTATCTGTTTCACAATCGATGATGGCTATAAGGATAATTTAACTTTCGGATTGCCTGTTTTTGAGAAAATGAATGTTCCATTTACCGTTTACATATCCTCATGTTTTCCTGAAAATCGAGCTATTTACTGGTGGTATTTTTTAGAAACTCATATAAAAAGAAATGAATCTATTGACTTGTCATCAATTGGAATCAATTTTAAGCTAAACAATCTTATTGATGAACAATCAAAATTAGATGCTTTTCAAAAAGCATCCCAAATAATTAAGCCGCTTTCATATGAAAAGCACAAAGAATTTGCACTTAAAATCTGTGGATTAACTCAAGAAGAATTGGAGGGTTTTAATAAACAGAATAATATGACATGGGATGAGATATTCGAATTGAACAAAAGTTCATTAGTAACTATTGGAGCTCACACAACAGACCATGTTAGCTTAAAAAATCAAAGTTTTCAAAATTCTAAAAATCAAATTCAAGAATCCATTTTATTGTTGGAGAATAAGTTGGGTGAGAAAATGAATCATTTTGCATATCCGTATGGAGCTCTCACAGATGCGGGTAAAAATGAATTTAATATATTAAAATCACTTAACATAAAGTCAGCTGTTTACAATCATCCGGGTAGTGTTTTTAAACAACATTTAGAATTTCCCTATCAACTTCCGCGGATAGGTTTAACCGATGAAACATCAATAAGCAGATTAAAAAAATTGTTTTCGGGAAGATTGCATTTTGAATTTAATGGATCAAATAAAATACTTGGTTAAGTAATAATTATTTTAAAATAACTGGTGAAAAAAGAAGTTTCAATAATAATAGTTAATTATAAGACTCCACATCTTTTGGAGGCATGTGTTTCCAGTATTTATAAACACACTGAAGGGGTTGATTTCGAAGTTATTATTGTTGATAATGATTCAAGAGATAATTCTAAAGAATTAATCATTTCTCAATTTAAAAACGTACTGTGGATCGATTCTCAACAAAACGTAGGTTTTGGTAGAGCAAATAATATTGGTCTTAAAGAAGCCCAAGGGGATTATGTTGTGCTGATTAATTCAGATGTTGAATTATTTGAAAACTCGATACTTTTGACTTTGGACCATTTAAAAAGTATACCGAATCCAAACAAAGTAGGTTTTGTGGGCTGTAAAATAGTTCATAGGGATGGAGCTCCGCAACCTTCGTGCAATTACTGGAACCCCGGAATCCGGGAGCTTTTAGAGGCAAATGCCTTGGTAATAAAGTTCTGGCAGCGGATATTGAAACGTAAAATTTTACACGATATTGATAAATATGCTCGTTTGGATGAAAATCATGAAGTAACTCATTTGGGGGTTCCTTTTGTAATTTGTACCCGTGAAGCAATTCAAGAAAACTATTTTGACGAAAACTTTTTTATGTATTTTGAGGACTGCGAATTAAATGCTCGGATGTCTATAAAAGGATTAAAGCATTATTATTTTTCTGGAACTTCTGTTTACCACCATATAGGAGCAAGTAATAAAGACAACGAGAAACGAGATCGACAAATTTTTGCATCAAGGTTGTTATACATAAAAAAACGTTACTCAGCTCTTTATTACCGTTTTTTTGTATTGATTTTCAAGTTTAATTTGTTCTTGGACGGCCTTGCTGATTCCAGTCATTTGACAACAAAAAAACATAAAGTTTGGTTAAAGGTTTACAATAAAAAAGTAAATGAAATATCAGGTGTTCCAAATGAATCTTTAAACACATATTCAGATGTTCTTCAAGAATTTTAAAAAAATCATTTTAACACTACTCATTCTTTCTCTTGGGTTTGTCGGTATTTACTTTGTCGATTTATTTGGAGTACAAGAAAAGATAAACAATCAGTTTAAAAAAGTTTCATTTTATAACGCTGTAAAAGAAATTCCAAGAATTAAAATCAAGATGAAGAAAGAAGAGTACAATCAACTTATTCATCAAAGAGATACACTTCTTGAGAGAGGTAATATTCCTTGGGCGATCGATGGTACAGAGGAAAAATTAAAAGTAAAAGCTAAATTTAAATCTGGAAAAGACAAATCAAAAGGAAACATAAGAATTGCAGGTCACTTTTGGGACCATTGGAAACGAGATCCTTTTTCGATGAAAGTTAGAACAAAGTCACCGATAAATGGAAGCTCAAGGTTTAATTTGTTAAATTCAAGGACTCGAGGCCATATGACCGATTGGTTTGCACATAAATTGGAATTGGACGCAGGGTTAAATGCCTTAAATTCAGAGTATGTGTGGGTCGATTTTAATGGTGAAGATAAAGTTTACTTGTTTGAGGGATTGTACGATCATGTTTTTTTAAAACAAAAAGGTTTTTCAAATGCTGTTTTCGTTATGGAATATACATACGACACAACTCGACAAATAAAACTTAAATTTCCAGAAAAAGAACCTTCTACAGCCTTAGTGAAAAGATGTTCGAGTCTTTATGATAGTTTATGTTCAGGATCATTAAGTCCAATGGATTTTATCGACTACAAAAAGATGGCTAAATTTTATGCACTGGGTGATTTGTATCAAAGTACTCATCAGTACTATCATTTTAATTTACGATACATATTTAATGGTGAAACCAATAAAATTGAACCGGTAGGCAGGGAATATTGGATTGAAGACAAAGGAGAAAACAGGGCTTTATTTTTGACTTCTCATCTTAACGATTCCACCAGAGAATATGGATATATACCTGAGGTATTATTTAAAGACACTACTTTTAAAAAGTATTATTATAAAGAGCTTGAAGCTGTATCTCAAAAAAGTTTCTTGGATAAGGCTATAAAAAAATATCAATCTGATATTGAACGGGGTAAAATATTACTTTGGAGAAGATATCCTTGGTTAAAGGATCCAATTGATTTTAAAACCCTCTACACTAATCAGGTGTGGCTTCGAGAAAACTTAAATAATTAGTTGTAAATTGAAAGAATTCGGTCAATATATGGTTTGATATCATACTGAGCAGCATATTGAATCGCATATTCTGATATTCTATTATACTGTTCAGGAGAAGTAACAATTTTTTCAATTTTTTGAGCAAAAATTTTAGGGTCTCTGTTCATATCATATACCCATTTTTTCCCTCTTCAATAAGATCCCTATTTCCAAAACCATCTGTAGTTACTACTGGTAAGCCTGATGCCATTGCCTCAATTAACACTAAACCGAGAGGTTCAAGCTTTGCCGAGTGAATGTATAATGTACTTTCTTTCAAAAAAATTTCTGGTTTCGAAACAACTCCTTTGAAATGGACTAAATGATCAACCCCTTTTGATTTTGCATATTTAATTACTTTAACTTTTTCTGCGCCGTCACCTAAAAAGGTTAAGTCAAAATCAATGCCTTTTTCTTTTAAAATCACAGCCACATCAATAAGTAGTTCCTGTGATTTTTTAGGGACAAATCTTCCTACGTTTATCAGTTTTATTTTTGAATCATTTAATGTTTTGGAACTTCCCTTAAATAATTCATAGTTGATACAGTTTACGACCTGGTGAACTTGGCTCTCAGATAATCCAAGTTCTCGGATTGCATAGTCATGACAATCTTTAGAGATTGAAATTAGTTCAACTTTAAGTGCTTTAAACTTTTTCAAATAATGTTTTCGTTCAAACCACTGAGTAATTTTTTTCTTATTTGTCAATTGAAACAAATTCTTTTTAGCAAGCTCTTTCCTGTTGCTGTGAATATGAGAGATGAGCTTCGCAGATGTTTTGAGTTCGTAAACAATTATCTCTGCCTCGTAAAGATGAGTATGAATTACATCTGGTTTAAAATCATCAATTGAATTTTGTAGCTCTTGAATGTTTATGTGGTTTTTCCCACGAAAGGAAAGTTCAACAGATGCCTTTACTGTTTTAATTGGAATATTTGAAGTGAGCTCCTCGTATTCGTTTATATCATAAAAAGTAATTAAAAGAACTTCATTTCCTCTTTTTAATAACTCATTAGAAATGTCAATGCAAAGGCGTTCAGCACCCCCTCTCTCAAGGCTTGGTATGATTTGAACAATTTTCATATTTCTTTTAATAATTTAGTAAGTTCTTTAGTTTGATTTTTTCTTGTGAACTTAAGTGCATCCTCTGAGATTTTATCCTGAATTAAATTTTGTCTTGAAGTGTACATTTTTATAAGTATGTTTTTGACTTCTTCAGATGAGTTTATTATTAAACCGGTTTTAGAATCAGAAATAATATCGCTTAAAACATTTTTATCGTCTTTAAAAAGAATGATTTTTTTTCTTAAGCCTATATAGTCGAATATTTTTCCTGGTATTCTTACTTCAGTTGGAGAAGCAAGAACCAATAGCGCAGAGGCTTTTTTTGCAAGAATAGAATACAATTTTATCCTTGGTATTCTATCGGTTGTTTCGATGTAAGAATTCAAAAATGGTTTATAAGAAAGTATTCTACGTCTTTCCACTTCCATAAAGTTAGTACCGTAAAATTTTATTTTGAAGTTTTCAGGATTTTGTTCGTTGATGAATAATTCCACTCCGTCCAAAAACTCCTCTAAAGGTTGGTAATCATATAAACTCCCTATGTATGCAATTTCAAAATTATCATTCGGTATTTCAGGTATAATATCAGAAAAATCATTTTCAAAAAAACCATTATAAATTGTATGTACCTTTTGATTGAGCAATGCTTCGATCCTATCGGAATAGTTTTTTGCTGCCGAAATGATTAAACTACTTGATTTAAGAAATTTTTGCTCACGACGTTTCATAAACAATTTAAATTGAAACTGAAGAGCTTTGTTTGGTAGGTGAATTGAATCGGTAGTCCATTCATCTCTGTAATCGGCAATCCAAGGGAGTTTATATTTTTTATTCAACAAATATCCGTAGCGGAAAAGGACATAGGGTTCAACCGAAACGATAATTAAATCAATTTTTTCTTTTTTAATTATGCTTTCAGCAGCTTTATATAAGGAAGATCGGTTGTCAAATGAAAAATGGTAATATTGTCCAATATTGTATATTAGGGAAAGTAATTTTCGAAGTAAAATAAACATTCGACCCTTTTTTAAAATCAATTTATCTCTAAAATTAGGTTTGAAGGGAGCTCTAATTACACGAGAGCCTTCGAATTCTGTTTCCTCAAAAAATTGTTTTTTGGAGGCCTTGTAGTAATCTTCCTCATCTCTTATTTCGTCCCAGTGTCTGGTAACTATGATTGGCTGAAAACCGAATTCATTAAAATATTTTAACCAGCTATATGGTCTTTGTGCTCCAATAGAATTGTACGGAGGAAAATCATAAGCTAATATTAAAACTTTTTTTGTTTTCATTTTTGAACCAGAGAAAAGTAAACTGATTTTAATTTTTCCATTTCAACTTTACGATTTCCAAAGGCACTAACTTTTTTGTAAGCAATTTCCAGTAATTCATTTGGGTATTGAGATAATGCTTCTTCAATTTTTGATGTCAATGATTTTGAAGAATCAAGTTCGGCAGTCCAGCAAGTTCCTCCGAAAAGTTCTTTATTGTAATTTAAATCACCAACAATAAGTGGTGTTTTAACTGCCATACACTCTAGGGCTGAGTTTGGTGTTCCATCGCTTTTGGGAACCATATAAACCAGCTTTGATGCTTTCATAATGCTCCACATTTCGAGTTGGGTGACCTCCGTCAAAACAACAAATTTTAAACCTTTAACTTTATTAAGCGACTGATGGATTTTATTAAAATAGTTTTCTTCAGTATCAATACCTTTAATAAACACAAATGTATAATTACTCAAAATATTTTCGTCCAATTTCGAAATTGCGTCTATTTGGTATTCCATATTGTAAACTGGAGACATGTATCTAGGAGAAAAAATTATTTGTTTGTTCTTTAATTGCTTGGGCAGATGTTGATCTGAATCAACTGTTGAAATTTTCTCTATATCAACTCCTGTTTTAATTAATTCTACCCTTTTTCTGAATCCCATTAAATTTAGTTTTTCAGCCTGCAACCTACTGGTTGAAGTCACGCAATCAGCCTTAATAAATGCTTTTTTGAGTTTGTAAAAAAGCAACTTAAGATGAGGTTTTTTCCAACCAACATTCATCAAGCTGGGAATCGTAACCAATACATCGGAACCACGAGTGGTTATTATTTTTTTTACATTTTTTATTTCATTTAACCACAAGGGTTGAGGACTACCAAAAAGAACATGAACAATTTGAATATTTTTTTCCTTTATGATATTGTTAAGGTAAAGTTTTGTTTTCCTGTTGGAAGAAGGTGATTTGAATGAAAAATCATGAAATGTAGGAAGCAGATTTATGTTTTGACTTTTAAGCAAGTGTCTTTTTTCATCATTTAATCCTTCGATGTTTTGATGTTCACAAGTAATATAAACCTTGAAACCATTTTGGGTACCAAAATAGCTCATCCATTTGATGTCATGAATACTATATGGAACTCCAATGTAGAGAATGTTAGTCACCTTATTCTATTCCCTTTATCTTTTTATACATTCCGTATATGAAGTTAAGTTTCTTTTCATCATTCGGATAATCTTTATAAGATTTAGGTGGAGAATTCATAATTTCTTTAAATTCATCAACCGTTAAACCGAATTTTTTACTGATGTATTCAATTTCAGTTTTGATTTTTTCCGGATCGTATGGTTTATTTTTTAAATCGTTCAATGCTTCCTCCCTTGTCATGACACCCGCACAAATCATCGTAGAATAGGTTGCTCTTCTATAATCAACATTAAACTTTTCAAATTGGTAATAGGATTGGACAAAACCAGTATATTTTGACTCATAATGTTTCCCTCCATAGTATTTCCATCCCAATTCATTTTTAAGAAGTTCCATTGCTTCTTCTTTGTTGTAAGGAACATAATTTAAAATGTATACCATTTTTATTCCTTTAACAAACTTGTAATACATTTCCTTTTTGTAATCAAAAAGGGGGAAAGTTTTCATTTTAACAGAACCAAATTGTTTTTGAATTGAAGTAAGTAAAGTTTTATCTTTTGGATTATAAAACCATTTTTCAGGTAACAAACCTTCAGTTGCGTAGTTACCACCGCTTATGATGTATTTTATGTTGTGTTTTGAGGCGGCTTTATGTACAGCAGATAAAATAGCAATATCAGTGGGTATTTCGACTTCAACAATAGAAGATTTTAAAACTGAGAGTTGAATGTCTTTAAATTCTTCCCAATCCAAAACATGGCTTATATAATCAACACCTAATTTCTGACAAACGTTTTTTATATTATTAACTGCTTCTTCAGAGTTCCATCCGTTATCCAAGTGCACGCACAAAGGTCTCAATCCAAGATTTTTAACCAAATAAGCAACATAGCTACTATCGATACCGCCAGATACGCCAACTACACAGTCATAATTGTTATTTGCTCCATTTTTCTTAATTTCTGCAACAATACGCTTAAGCTCATTATCAGATGATTCTCCCTGATACGTTAATTTTGAGATTCGGTCGAAATAATCATTACAGTGGTTGCAATTCCCTTTTTCGTCAAATACGATTTCAGGATCAGAAGTGTCTAAAACACATCTATTACATATTCTATATTCCTTATTAGCCATTATAATTTCCCTTGCGAAAAGACTACAAATGTATCAACTATTTGTTAAATAGTTGGACTCTTTCTTCAATGCTTGGGTAATTAATCAACACTCCTCTAAGTTTACTTTGGTATACAAAAATGCTCCCAGCACCTAAGCCTGTAGCAAGTCCCTGTGAATGAGCTTTTTCGAGGTCGTTATAATTACTTGCTCCACCAAGCGCTACTACAGGTATTGTGAGTCCCGAAGAAATTTCTTTCACAAGTTCGTAATCGTATCCGGTCATTTTTCCATCGTTTTCAATCGACTGAATAATGATTTCACCAGCACCATTTTTTTCCATTAGTTTTGCAAATTCCAAAGGAGAGAAATTTGATGCTTTTTTTCCTGATTTAGACCAAACTTTATTCCCTTTGAACAATTTCTTTTTTACATCAATACAAACCACAACAGTTGAGGTTCCAAACTCCTCGGAGGCTTGTTTTACGAAATTAGGATTTTCAACAGCTTCAGAGTTAATTATAATTTTTTCAGCACCTGCAGCAATTAAGTTTTGAATTTGTTCTATAGATTTTATGCCCCCCCCAACAGCGAAAGGCATGTTTGTTTCTTCACTCAGTTTTGAAACAAAATCAACGTCAATTGTTCGATTTTGGGCCGACGCATTAATGTCTAAAAAAACCAATTCATCCGCTTTTAAATCGTTGTAAATTTTCACAGCATTTATAGGATCACCAATGTATTGGTGTTTTTTAAATTCTATAGATTTTACGAGATACTTATCCTTTAGAAGTAAAACAGGTATGATTCTGGGTCTAAACATTAAAGTGCAATAAAATTTTCAAATAGGGTATTTCCCACTTCATGACTTTTTTCAGGGTGGTATTGAACACCGTAAATATTTTCTTTCTCAACTGCAGATGTAAAACTTGTTTCGTAATGAGTTGAATTTAAGTTTAAACTTTCATCATTTGAGCTCAAATAGAATGAATGCACAAAATAAAATTCAGGATTTTCACAAATTCCTTTAAAGAGATGACTTTCCTTGTTTAATTCAACCGTATTCCATCCCATATGAGGAACCTTGAAATGTAATTTATCTTGAATATCAAACCTTTTAATATTCGCATCAATCCATCCCAATCCTTTAGCATCACCTTCTTCACTATGTTTAGCCATAATTTGCATTCCTAGGCAGATTCCTAATATGGGGACTTTTCTTTTAATAACAGCGTCATTTAATGCATCAATCAAATTCATTTTCTTTAGATTTCGCATTGCTTTTTCAAAATGACCGACACCGGGTAAAACAAGTTTTTCTGAATTACTTATTACATTGGGGTCAGAGGAAATAGTAGCTTTACCTCCTGCTTTTGATATTCTTTTTTTAACAGAATGTAAATTCCCCATTCCATAATCCACAATAATAATGGTTTTGCCCATTTTAATCTTTTTTTCTTAACCACACCATCAACTGCATACCTTGGCCGGATTTCACCATATATTTTTTGATGTACTTTTTTAAATACTTTGGACCATAAACTTCACCAACCCAGTTTTCTATTCTTGCAACCTCGTATCCATTTAACTCAGCATTCTCTTTAAAACTTTCGGGGGTAAATTCATACAAGTGAAAGGGTTCATGCATTGGACTTAGATTTGTGACGTAATCTTTTCTTGAAACCTTATAAACCAAATTGAAAAGTTTTGCAAAAAACCAATTTGAATTAGGTACTTCAATTGCAATTATTCCTCCCGGCTTTAGCCAACTGAGAGCTTTTTTAATTGATAAGTTGGGATCGTATAAATGTTCTAAAACTGCACCAAATGTTATAAAGTCAAAATTGTTTTCAGGGAAATCAGCATCTTCAATTTGAACATTTTTTAACTTTTCAGGGTCCATGCCCATCTTGGTAATTGCTCTCTTATAAAATGGATTGGAAGGTTCAATACCATAAGAATCAAAACCTCTTTTTTCCATTGCATACATACATTTACCAATTCCTGCTCCGATATCCAGAGCTTTCATCCCTTCCTTAAATGGTAAAATAGTTTCAAGTATATCTAAATGTCCTTGGTAATAATTTTCATCAAAGGTTAAAAATTCCTCTGTCCAGTATTCTTCAGGAGGTACTCCATAATGATCTTGTATGTCCTCTGGGATAGGCATGGGATTAGGATATATTAGACCACATTTCTTGCATTTCATTACAGAAACTGTAATTCCTATCTTATTTTGTGGTTTTCTTCCTTGACTTTGATTTAGTCTTCTGCCCAGTATTTTTGCGTTGTCAGCTGATGTACTGCACATATTACAAGTCTTAGGATACTCAAATTGATAAGTTATGTCTTTCATGTTTTGCGTGATAATAGGCCAACTAAATTACTGAATTCTTAGTTCAACTTACTGTTATTTTTACTGAGATTCTTCTTCTTTTTGATTAGAAAGAGTATTAGGAATATAAAAAAAGGTAGAAAAGGAATTTTATATCGAACAAGTGCTCCAAAATTTGATGTGCTTAACCCAACACCAAAACCTAAAATTAGAGTAAATAGTAAACAAAAAATTAAAAAAGGGTCCTTAAAAATTCGATAAAAAGATAATGGCTTTGTAAGTATGAGCCAAATAATTATAAACATTATGAAAATATTTTCTATTCCTGAAAAAATCATAGTAGGAGAACCAACTTCCCAAATATATGGTCGTAACAACGAAGCATTTATTGCCGGAGGGATTTTTGAGATAACCCCTTGAAATGTAGGTTCAAATTCTCCTATGTCAAAAGAATTTTTTCCATAAACCTCCCTCTGTAAATCGGCGTTTTGAATGGCTGCCTCTTCCAAAAGTCGATCGGCAGAATATTTGCCAAAAAGATTAGAGAAATCGTTAAAAACGGTATTTGAAATTAAAAACAATATAAAGATTGAAAATGGAATGACTATTATTTTAAAAAATGTTGATTTGATGGCTTTTATTCTTTCGAAATTTGCAAAAATTAACAGTCCGGGAAGCAAGGCAAACATAATGTATGACTTGATTGTCAGAATCAAGTAAAATGAAATAATAAGTTGTAATAAAACTTTCAATTTTCTATTTCGCAAAATAAAAAATTGATGTAATCCATAAACTGTATAGCAAGTTGCGGCGAAAGTGAAGGTGTCTTTCATTATGCCGCTTCCCCAAAAAATAGTGGAGGGGAGAAATAAAATGGCAATATTAACTTCTCTTTGGTAGTCTCTGTATCTTTTGGACATAAATTCATATAGTTTCCAAACCCACGAATAAACTAATGAAGATAGGATAATAGTTGTCGCAAGAAATCCGCCAAATCCGAAAAGAGATATAACGGAACTGATTTTAATTACACTTAAGGTACGAGGGTCTCTAAGCATATATCCAGGAGGAAATGCTCCAGCTTCCCAAAATAAATGACGGGCATACTTTATATCGGGGTTAACAATCATTACAAAGTATTTTAAAGGGGAATATTTGAAGGCATTAGTAAAGGCCGAAACACCTTTATAGTAGTTAACAGTATCTCCACCTTTATAATATAGTGCATAAATTAAGCAGAAAAGAATAGCACCAAAAATTTTAACCAATAATCCTTTTGTATAAAATTTGTAGTAAGGGGCATCATTGATTCTTTTCTTTTTGATTTTTTTAGCATAACCTAAAATGATAAAAATCAGCAATAAAGAGTAGATAATATCAAAAGGTGTAATTAATTTTATATCCATGGAAAATAACCGAGTTCTATATATATCTTATGATGGATTAACAGATCCATTAGGTCAATCACAAGTTTTACCGTACTTAATGAATCTGGCAAAGCAAAATTATGAAATTCATATCCTTAGCACGGAAAAGAAAGAGAATTTTTTAAAAAATAAGTCAATTATTAAAGAATTATGCGATAATTCGAACATCAAATGGGACTGGATTACGTATACAAAGAGACCTCCGATATTGTCGACCCTTAAAGATGTTCGAGCTTTAACTAAAAAAGCAGTCGCATTACACAAAGAATTGAACTTTGATATCGTTCACTGTCGCAGCTATATTTCGGCCCTAGTTGGGCTTAAAATGAAACGAAGATATTCTGTTAAATTTTTATTTGACATGCGTGGCTTTTGGGCCGATGAAAGAGTTGATGGTAACATTTGGAATTTAAAGATTTTACCTTTTAAAAAGGTGTATAATTATTTTAAAAAGAAAGAAGAGGACTTTTTGTTGAATGCCGATCAAGTAGTATCTCTGACATACAATGGCAAGGGAGAAATGAGAAGCTGGAAATATTTACAAGGTAAAGTGGATAATATATCCGTTATTCCATGCTGTGCAGATTTAAATCATTTTGATTACAACACAAACAAAAGAGATGAAAAAATCAAGTCAGATTTGAGTATTCCTATTGAAAATCAAGTGATTTGTTATTTAGGTTCAATAGGTACCTGGTATATGATGAATGAAATGTTGGACTATTTTAAAGTTCATTTAAAAAAATTTCCTCAAACGACATTTTTATGGATTACGAAAGACGATTCCAGTTCAATAATAGATGCTGCAAAAATTAGAGGAATAGAAAATTCAATTACCATTCAACCTTCAGAAAGAAAAGGCTTACCCAAACTTCTCTCTGTTTGTGATGCCTCAATTTTCTTTATAAAACCGATGTTTTCAAAAAAAGCAAGTTCACCGACAAAAATGGCCGAACTTTTAGGAATGGGAATTCCTTTAATTTGTAATTCTGATGTCGGTGATACGGACGAAATCGTAAAAAAAGAGAACGTAGGAATCGTGATAAATGAATTTCAAGAAAATTCGTACTCTAAGGCCGTTGAAGAATTTGAAAAAGTACTTAATATACCCAAACAGCATTTGAGAGAAATCGCTCAAAAGCACTTCTCTCTTGAGATGGGTGTGAAAAGTTATAGTAAAATATATGAGGAGCTAACGTCCTAATTTAACTCTGTTTCATATTTTTTTTGAGGTTGAATAAAATTAAGTATTCACTATATTGTTTATTAAATTTACCGACAAAAAATACTCTGTTTGAAATATGCTTTCCAAGGAAAAAATGATGAAAGAAGCCATTCAGCTGGCATTAAAAGAAGATATCGGTGATGGTGATCACTCAGCATTAGCGTGTATTCCCTCCAGTTCTGTATCCAGAGCGCGATTGATTGTCAAAGAGAATGGAGTCTTGGCAGGAGTGGATGCCGCAAAAATTGTTTTTAATCAATTCGTAGGTTTTGAAATCAAAACGTTTATTTCCGATGGAGAAAAGGTTAAAGTTGGCGACGTAGTTCTTGAGGTTTCTGGTAATGCAAGAGATATTTTATCGTGCGAAAGACTCGTGCTAAATATAATTCAAAGAATGAGTGGTATTGCGACATACACTTCTTTTTTAATGGATAAAATTCAAGGGACAAAAGCTCGTTTATTGGATACAAGAAAAACCACACCTAATTTTCGTGTTTTTGAAAAAGAGGCAGTCAAAATTGGAGGAGGGAATAATCACCGATTTGCCTTATACGATATGATTATGCTAAAAGACAATCATATGGATTTTGCAGGGGGTATAGAATCTGCGATAAAAAAAACAAACGACTATTTAAGTTCTACAGGAAAAAAATTAAAAATCGAAGTTGAGGTAAGAGATTTTGATGAGTTGGATAAAGCATTGAATGTTGGCGGTTTTGATCGCATTATGTTGGACAATTTTACCCCCAGGGAAACCGTAGAAGCGTTGAAAAAAATAAACGGAAAATATGAAACTGAATCATCAGGAGGGATAACAGAAAATACGATTAAGGCTTATGCAGAGACAGGAGTTGATTTTATATCGGTTGGAGCACTTACTCACCATGTAAAGAGCTTGGATATGAGTTTGAAGGCTTTTTAAGTAAATTAAATCCGTTTTTTCCATATGTAAAACTTTTGACTCGTTTAATCAGTAAGTTTTCATGTATATAACATCAGAATTTATATTTTAATGCTTCAGATTAAAAAAAGAAAATTCTGTTTTCTTTTGGAAAAAGATATTTTCATTATTTCATGAAGAGTGAATTAAAGGATAAAATATTAAGTCATAAAATAGTACGTAAAGCAACACGTGTTTTAAAAACCAAAACCTTGCCTGGTTTTTCGAATGTTCCAATTTATGAAGTTGGAAGATATTTTTTGATTGCTGTCTTTAAGGGGACATTGCCGTCAAGATCAGCAAGTTTAGCCTTTAACTTTTTTTTGGCAATTTTTCCGGCAATACTTTTTTTACTATCTCTTATACCCTTTATTCCTCTCGAGGATTTTTATGAAAATTTAATTAATAATCTTAATCAAATTTTGCCATCAGGGATAAAGGAGCCTGTTTTAAAAACGTTAACCGATTTAGTTGATCATGAGCGAGAGGGAGTATTAGTACTTAATATCTTATTGGCCTTTTACTTCGCCAGTAATGGAATAGTTAATCTCATGACTGAATTCAACAATACAAATTTATTTAAAGAGAAGAGAGTTTGGTGGAAAAAACGATTAATCGCTTTATTTCTCGTTGTAGTATTAACCATTCTTACTTTCACTGCTATAATATTAATTACATCCACTCAAGATATAATTCAAACATTCTTTTCTGGCAGTTGGTTGGATGACTCAATGAACTGGTTTTTTATAAATATAATACGATGGATTACAATAATCGCTCTATTTTATCTTGCGATTAGTTTTCTTTACTACTTTGGACCAGCAAAGAGGCGGAACTGGAAGTTTTTTTCTGTTGGATCATCAACAGCTACTGTTCTGGTTATTTTAACCAGTTTAGCTTTTTCCTTCTACGTTAATTATTTTAGTAGATACAATGCAATATACGGATCCATTGGAACAATAATAATCGTTTTGTTGTATCTTCAATTGAATTCGTTTGTTCTTTTGTTGGGATTTGAATTAAATGCAAGCATCAGAAAAGGTAAAATCAATTTAACAAAATAAATTAATTTGATTTCTCTGGGTTATTTATTCAATAAAAAGTCGTGCACGATTTGTGCAATTTTATCGGTTGAATTTCCATCCCAATTCTCAGGTATTTCACCTTTTTTGTAGTTTCCAGATTCAATTTCATGAACTTTTTCCAAAATTAAAGATGCATTTAAGGGAAGGAGCGTGTTGGTTCCAATTTCATTTGTGATTGGTCTTTCCGTATTTGGTCGAATGGTCAAGCAAGGCACTTTCATAAAAGTAGTTTCTTCTTGTATTCCACCACTGTCGGTAATCACTCCGATTGAGTTATCAATCAGTTTCATGAAATCGATATATCCTACCGGTTCGGTCAAGATAATGTTTTCGTTTTGAACTTTTGACCACAAGTTGAATTTTTCTAACTTGTTTTTTGTTCGTGGATGAACAGGAAAAACCACTTTTTTTATAGAGGAAATTCCTCTGATTGTATCAACCAGTTCTGTTAACTTTGATTTGTTGTCAACATTTCCCGGTCTGTGAAAAGTGAAAACAAAGTAAGCTTTTGAGTCAAGACCAATTTCTTCGAGAATACGAGATTGTTTAAATACAGGCTTGAATTGAACCAAAGAGTCAATCATTGTATTTCCAACAAAATGTATGTTTCCGTTGTCTTTGTTTTCCTTTTTTAAGTTTAGAACTCCAGAGGGTTCAGTAACAAAATATAAATCGGATAACTCATCAATCAACAACCTGTTTATTTCTTCAGGCATTGATCGATCAAAACTCCTTAAACCTGCCTCAATGTGACCGAGAGGAAACCCCAGCCGAGAGGCAACAATCCCACAAGCCATTGACGAATTAACATCACCAGGCACAAGAACTAAGTCGGGATTTAATTTTTCTACATAATCCTCAAACTTCACCATCATTTCTGCGACTTTACCAACCGCAGTTTTTGATTCAAGTTTAAATATTTTATCTGGTTTGGGTATTCCCAATTGGTCGAAGAATATGTCGCTCATTTTATAGTCGTAATGCTGACCAGTATGAAGAATTTTTAATTCTAAATCATCATAATTGTTAAAGCACTTTTTGAATTTTGTAATCTTGATAAGATTAGGACGCGTACCAACGACTAAAAGTACTTTTTTCATGAGAGATTATTTAAAAACAAAAGTAAGAACAACTGTATTATATTCAAGGTGATTATTAATTAATTTCAATTATTTTTGCTTCATGTGTGGTATTAATGGTTTGATGTCCAATACCGAAATGGATTTTTCTTTTTTGGTAAATAAAATGAACGATAGTATTTCGCATCGTGGACCCAATGCCGCAGGTATACAAAGTATTCAAAATGGATGTTTGGGTCACAAAAGGCTTTCAATTATAGATTTGTCTCAAGAAGCGAATCAGCCTTTTTTTGACGATGAACACATTTTGATATACAATGGTGAAGTGTATAATTTTGAGGAACTCAGAAAGAAATATAAATTTGATTGTCGAACCAATTCTGATACGGAAGTCATTTTTCAGGGCTTAAAATTAAAAGGTCCTAAATTTTTATCGGAGTTAAATGGTATGTTTGCTTTAGCTTTTTGGGATATAAATCTTGAAAAATTATTAATTGCACGAGATCGACTTGGAATAAAACCTCTATACGTTTACAATCAAGGTTGTACGTTTGCATTCTCATCAGAAATTAAAGGATTAAAATCCATAAAGACCCAACTGGGTGGTTTTACCATAAATGGTAGTTCTGTGAATACTTTTTTGCATCTTGGATACATACCTAAGCCACAAACCATATACAACGAAATTGAAAAATTTCCTCCAGGTCATTTTGGTACATATGAAAATGGCAAGTTGGCCATAGAACAATTTTGGTCACCTAATTCAGTCATAAAAAGAGACATCATAAAAAATGAAAAACAAGCTAAAGAAGAATTGGGCCAATTACTTAAATCATCCATAGGATATCGTTTAAAGTCCGATGTTCCTTTTGGAACATTTTTAAGCGGAGGAATTGATAGTTCAACCGTTTCTGCAATTGCTCAGGAGGTCTCCCCTAATAAGATTAAAACATTCTCCATTGGATTCAACAATTCAGCTTTTAATGAAGCCGAATTTGCGAAACAAGTAGCGACCTATATCGGAAGTGAGCATTATGAATTTATGGTTACTGAAGATGACGCCAAAGAGCTGGTTGGAGATATTGTTACAAGCTATGATGAGCCTTTTGGCGACAGTTCCGCCATACCAACAATGTTGGTTTCCAGAATGGCTAAAAAAGAGGTGACCATGACCTTGTCTGGTGATGGTGGTGATGAACTTTTTCACGGTTATGGATTTTACAATTGGGCGAATAGATTATCCAATCCCTTAATTAAATCAAACAGAAAAATTATTGGCTCACTCTTGAAAAAGGGCAACAATAGAATGAAAAGAGCTTCATTTTTGTTTGATTATCCGTCTAATCAAATAAAATCGCATATTTTTTCTCAAGAACAATATTATTTTACACAAAAGGAAATTCAGGAATTATTGGTAAATCAAACAATATATCCTAAATATATGGATGATGAATATTCCTTTTCCAGAGAACTATCTTCAAAAGAGCAACAGAGTCTTTTCGACATTAATTATTATCTAAGAGATGATTTATTAACAAAGGTTGACATCGCCTCAATGAAATATTCTTTAGAGACTCGTGTCCCTCTTTTAGACCACAGAATTGTTGAATTTGCATTAAACCTTGATGAGGGATTAAAAATTAAAAATGGCGAACAAAAATATCTCCTCAAGCAAATTTTGTTCGATTATGTTCCTAAAGATATTTTTGATCGACCTAAAAGAGGATTTAGCGTTCCTTTGAAAAAATGGTTGGAAACGGATTTAAAATATCTTGTTGATAACAATTTAAACAAGGAAACCATTGTCTCAGCAGGACTCGTTAGATTTGATCAAGTAGAAAGATTATTAAATCGTTTTAAACGTGGTGAAGATTATTTATTCACAAGAATATGGGCTCTGATTGTTCTTCATGAATGGGTTAAACACAACTAATATGAGATTATCTATCGTTTTAATTATCATAAGCATCTCTTTTTCTTCAATGAGTCAATCGCATTGGAAAAGTCAAAAACCATATGCTGACTATTGGCAGCAGGAAGTAGCATATGCAATAAAAGTAAAAGTTGATGAACAAAAGCTAACCGTAGGAGGGAAACTTGAATTGATTTACACCAATAATTCACCAGATGTATTAAAAGAGGTGTTTTTTCATTTGTATCAAAACGCTTTTCAGAAAGGAGCTTACTATGATATGCTTCAAAAAACAAATGGTAAAAAACCAAAGTATGGGCTTTACGAAGAAAACGGTTTAGGAACACAAGTTAATGGGTTAACTGCTTCCAATGGAGTAGATACAGTTATTTATGATAACACCTTAATGAAGGTAGTTTTAAAAAAGCCAATATTATCTGGTGAATCCGTAGTATTCAATATTGATTTCAAAACGTATTGGGGAAGCGGAAGTTCGAGAAGAAGAATGAAGGCCTACTATGTTGAGGGAGGAAACATTCATTTTAACGGAGTACATTGGTATCCTCGAATTGCGGTCTACGATCAAAAGTTTGGTTGGAACACCAATCAACATCTTGATAAAGAGTTTTACGGTGATTTTGGAACTTTTGATGTAGAACTTGATTTTGCCAACGATTATGTCGTAGAAGCCACAGGAACATTAAAAAATGAAAATGAAGTACTTCCCCGTGATTTGAAGAAAAAGCTTCACATCACAAATTTTTATCATCGAGGAAAGAAAGGAGTTGGAGATACTCTTTCAATACCCACCAAGCGAATAAAGGAAAAACGAAAAATTTGGAAATATTATGCAGAAAACGTTCATGATTTTGCATTTACTGCAGATCCAACCTATCGTATTGATGAACGGGAATGGAATGGAATAAAAACAGTCGCAATTGTAGAAGAGCGGCATTGTCCAAATTGGAAAACAGCGGCAAAATTTGCAATGGATGTCATTAAAGTATATTCTCAGGATTTTGGAATGTATGAATATCCGAAAATGGTTGTTGCAGATGCCAGGGATGGTATGGAGTATCCAATGCTTACCCTTGACTCAGGAAGAGAACCCTATTTTATGGGATTGTTGGCTCACGAAATTGCTCACAACTGGTTTTATGGTATGGTGGGTTCAAACGAAACGTATCGAGCTTTCATGGATGAAGGGTTTACCCAGTTTTTAACAGTTTGGTCACTTGAAAAAATAGACGGAGAAATTTATTCACCTTACAATCAAAAGGGCAAAAGTCGTTATAAAAACCGGTTTAGAAGCGGTCCTAAATCACGAGATATGCGCGCATATTATGGCTATTTAAACGAAGCAATTAAACATGAAGATCCGAGCTTGAGTACACATTCTTCTGATTTTGACGGAGGCAGTTTAAGACACGATGGAGGTTATCGTCAAGTTTATTCTAAAACAGCTGTTATGCTGTTTAACTTGCAATATGTTTTAGGGGATTCTCTTTTTCTCTCAGCAATGCACAATTACGTTAATGAATGGAAGTTTAAACATCCATATCCTGAGGATTTTAGGAAAAGCATAATTCGATATACAAAAGTAGATTTGAATTGGTTTTTTGACCAATGGTTAGAGACATCGAAGGTAATCGATTATAAATTAAAAGGAGTAAAAAAGATTGCTAAGGATTCATTCGAGATCCAATTTAAAAGAATTGGAGGGATGCAAATGCCTATCGATTTTCAAATCATAACTAGAACCGATTCGGTAATAAAGTATCACATTCCTAACACATGGTTTGAGAAAGAAACAAGTGCAAATATTCTTCCTAAATGGTATGGTTGGGGTAAGTTAAACCCTGAATATAAAGTGATAGTGTATGTTCCTGGAGGTATTTACGACGTTCAAATCGACCCCTCAGGAAGACTTGCCGACATCAATCCACTAAACAATTCATTAAAGCCTCGATATTCAATTGAATTTGACGCCCAGTTGAGAAGTTTTCCCGACAGAGAAAATTACGTAATTAAGCTCAAGCCGGATTTATTATGGAACAACTATGATGGTATTAAATTAGGCTTTACTTGGAAAAGTGCTTTTTTCAAAACAAGGAAGAAAATAGATGCTAAGTTTTGGATGAATACTACGTTTTTCCAATCCAAATTTGGTGATAATGTTTGGATCAATAAAAATGATGATTTTTCTTATGATTTTAAGTATCAGGATATTCTCCCAAATTACGGAGAAAAGTTAGCCTTTAAGTTTAGATCTGCACTTACGGGAGGAGTGCATAAACTTCAAACTGGATTATACAAATCAAGTCATAACCGAAAGCATAAATTTGGAATATATGTTAAATCACTTTTCAGAAGTAATACTAATCAGCTCAACTATGCACTCTATCCGGACTATTGGAAAGTCGGAGCATTAAACAACTCAATAAACACATACTACGAAAGGCCTTATAAATTAGCAAAAGGTAAGGGGACTTTGAATATAAGTTTCAGAGCTACGGCTCTTTTAAGTGATTACAATTATGAATTTTTCAAATTTGAGAATCTTTACAAGAAAAAGATTTCTGGATTTTATTTAAAAACAAGAGTTTTTGGCTTTTTAGGTTTTGGAAACAATTGGGCCCCTGAATCGATGCTTTTTTTAGCTGGAGCTAATCCAGAGAAACTAAATGAAAATAAATTTACACGAGCAGAAGGAGTTTTTAGTAGAGATCAAACTCAATTTGGAGATAACGTAAACCTTTTTCATGCCGGAGGAGGTCTGAATTTGAGGGGGTATTCAGGCTACGTTGCTCCAGAGCAAATTGATGGAAATACAGTTTCTACTTTTTATGGAACTCGCGGTGCTTCTGCAAATATTGAACTTGAGTTCGACCGTTTTCTTGGTTTAAATCAACTCGGTAAACTTAGTAAATGGTTAGAGTTAAAATCATATGCATTTTTTGACGCAGGGTTAATTAATCTTTTTGAAATGGACGTCAATAGGTTTGCAAGGCCCAGAATGGATGCTGGATTCGGGGGAACAGTAACCATAAAAAAGTTTTATCAATTTGAGACAACAAGACCTTTAACTGTACGAATAGATTTACCAATGTTTCTTAACAGAACTCCAAATGTTAACCCTGAATTCTATAGCTTAAAATGGGTAATAGGTATGAATAGAGCGTTTTAATTAAATCCATTTTAATTTTCCTTTGGAATTGGAATCCATTGTAATCCTTACGTTTGGAAAGTATTCACTTTTGGATGTTTTTAGCTTTACCTCTTTGATAAATGCGTCTTTTTTGTAAACCAAAGTTAAATTGTTTTTAAAGTATTTTGCCCAGTTATCACAATTGTCTTTTTTCTGTTCAATTGAGTTGATTGAAATTATTTCATCTCCTGGATTTAAACCGGCAAAAAATCCGGGAGAATCAGGTGCAATAAGTAAAACCAATGTACTTCCAGGTTGTATGTAAATTCCGAAATGCGAAGCTAAATATTTTGCATTAGGACTTTTTTCTAATTCAATATTAAAACTTTTGAATGTTTTTTTAAGTAATGGAAAATAATCGTTTGTTCCATTAAAATATGAATTCCATAAGGCTGAGAATTTTTTACCAACAATTTTTTCAATTTCTTTTTTGAAGTCAGAATCGCCTATACCCTTATCCTTTTTGGCATATTCAATATAAAATGTTCGCATTACATGATCCAAAGACTTTTTGTTTTTAGTATGCGATCGGATAAGTAAGTCAGTAACCATTGCTAAAAGAGAGCCCTCAGTGTATATTGAACTTTTTCGGTTGGGTATTCCTCGTTCATATCCGTCCAGCCATGTGTCAAATGAGGAATCTACAACCGATAAATTTTCAGTACCGTAGTTGTAAAAATGTCTATCCATTGTCTTATGGATCTGTTTTAAAAATTGTTCAGAGCTAAAAACTCCGCTGCGTTTCAAAAGTAAATCTCCATAATAGGAAGTAATCCCTTCAGTTAAGTAACCCATTTTGGAATAATTTTCCTTTGAATAATCATAGGGTTTAAAATCATTCGGTTTAATAGTTTTAACATTCCAGGCATGAAATAATTCGTGTGAGGAAACACCCAGAAATTCTTCATAATTCTCGCCTTCAAAAACTGAATAACCAGGGCCAAAAGAAATTACCGTATTCTTTTTGTGTTCTACACCATGATATGTTCCATATGGAAGTATTTGATAAATGAAATGATATTCACTAAAAGGGAAACTACCGAAAACTTTTAACTGTTCTTTTGTGATTTTTTTAAAGTCTTTTATAAGTTTAAACCAAGGTGGCTTGCATTCACCTTGAAACCATAATGTGAATTTTGTTCCTTTTACCTCGTAGGAATTTGATTGCAAAGAGTCGCTCAAAATAAAAGGAGAATCAACTAATTCATCATAATTTTCAGCCCAATATATTCCGTCTTTTTTTTCAAGGCTTATTGCTGTTTTAGTGTGATTAAAATTATTAAGATTTATTCCAATTCGTTCATTTTCGCGTCCAACAACATAAAAGCAACAATTTATTGGATTAATGTATATCTGATCATCATCTACCCAGGTAGAACCGGCATTCAATATATTTGAATAGTAATTATAAATAACCTTTATCTTTTTTATCCTTCCTACATAAATTTTCCAGCAATCTTTGGTTGTTTTCTCAAATTGTACAGGTTTATTATTTAAAGATTTGACTTCTAATTTTTGAATATTCTTTGCAAAATTTTCTATTTGATACCTTCCTGGTCTCCATGCCGGTAATTGGATAAAAATTTCGCTTTCATTAATGTTTTCAATAGTAAATTCGATGTTCAAAAATTTACTACCTCTATTATTTGCTGAAAATGAATAATTCATAATTAAAATTTAATAAAAATATGTGTTGGAGTTGATTCACTCAATTCAATAATTTGCTTTAAAGTTAGTATATTCGCTTTGCATTTTATCACACTAAAACATTAAGCAATGAATTATGACGTTATAGTTATTGGTAGTGGGCCTGGAGGCTATGTTACTGCCATAAGAGCATCTCAATTGGGTTTAAAAACAGCTGTTGTTGAAAGATCTGAGCTAGGAGGGATTTGTTTAAACTGGGGATGTATTCCAACTAAAGCATTATTAAAAAGTGCAAATGTGTTTGAATATATTCAGCATGCTGAGGACTATGGAATAAAAGTCAAAGGCGCTGAAGCTGATTTTTCAGCAATGGTAAAAAGAAGTCGAAACGTTGCCGATGGTATGAGTAAAGGAATTCAATTTTTAATGAAAAAAAATAAAATTGACATTCTAACAGGTTCTGGTAAAATCAAAGCAGGGAAAAAAGTTGATGTAACAGATGAAAAAGGAAAAGTTACTGAATATTCTGCTGAAAATATTATACTGGCTACGGGAGCTCGTTCCAGAGAGCTGCCAAATCTTCCTCAGGATGGAGAAAAAATAATTGGTTATCGCAAAGCCATGACATTAAAAAACCAACCAAAATCCATGGTGGTTGTTGGTTCTGGAGCTATAGGTGTTGAATTTGCCTATTTTTATAATTCAATTGGTACAAAAGTAACGGTAGTTGAATTCTTACCAAACATAGTTCCTAATGAAGATTTAGATGTTTCAAAAGCTTTGGAAAAGAGTTTTAAGAAGCAAGGAATAACAATAATGACAAAATCGGCAGTAGAGTCTGTTGATACATCTGGTGATTTGTGCAAAGTGACCGTAAAAACTGAAAAAGGAGAGGAAGTTTTGGAAGCAGACATTGTTTTATCTGCAGTTGGAATTCAGGCAAACATCGAAAATTTAGGTTTGGAGGAAGTTGGTATTGTTGTTGATGGTGGTAAAGTCATAGTTGATGATTACTATCAAACTAATATTCCAGGTTACTATGCAATTGGAGATTTAATACCCGGTCCTGCTTTAGCTCATGTTGCATCAGCTGAAGGTATAACGTGCGTTGAAAAAATTGCCGGAATGGACGTTGAAACCATTGATTATAATAACATACCAGGATGCACATATTGTTCTCCTGAGGTAGCATCAGTGGGATATACTGAAGCGAAAGCTAAAGAAGAAGGTTATGAAGTAAAAGTGGGTAAATTCCCATTTTCTGCATCTGGAAAAGCATCTGCAGCTGGAGCAAAAGATGGTTTTGTAAAAGTGATTTATGATGCCGAGTATGGAGAATGGTTGGGAGCTCATTTCATTGGAGCCAACGTGACAGAGATGGTAGCTGAGGCTGTTGCAGCACGTAAGCTTGAAACCACAGGACATGAAATACTTAAATCGATACACCCTCATCCAACTTTAAGTGAGGCTGTGATGGAAGCTACAGCAGCTGCCTATGATGAAGTTATTCATTTGTAATTAAGAATACAGTTTAATATAAAATCCCAATATTTTATTGGGATTTTTTATTTTAAAAACTGGTTAAAAGTTATTGAGGTTTTTGAGGTAAAGGCATCCAATGCGTAACTTCTTGAAAAAAGTGATTGCTTAAACCCTCTCCACTCCAAAAATCATTTGTTTCGTTGTTTTTATGTTTTGGCTTATGAGTACCGTAAAAGTTCTTGATGAAAGTTAAAACTTTAATCGGTTTCAATTCTACTTGCCCTGGAGAACCCGCTAAAGGGACATAATTTTCAGGTACAAAAGCGATTACTCTTTGACCATCTGAAGGTAATTCATCATTCGTTTTAATCCATTTCATATTTACTTCCATCTAAAAACTTATTTTAATAATAAGCTAATACGAAAGTTTTTGATTTTTGTTCATGATTGGCAGAACAGCAAATGATATTATACCAGCAGCGGCAATCGTGATTGTCATGACACCAAAAGCAACATTGGCCCATATTACTGCATCATCTTGAGTAATGTTTAAAGTTGTTAATGCTAAGATTACCATAAATTGCCACGTTCCGGCACCACCCTGAACAGGGGCAATCATACCAAAACTACCTGCTATAAAAGCAGTTAATCCCGCTGCCAGGTTTAAATTAGAGGTTGGCTCGAATGCAAAAAAGCATATGTAAAACATAGCTACATAACCAATCCATATTATAGCAGTATGAATGAGGAAAGAAATCTTTTTTTTCATTTTTAAAACATCAAAAATGCTTTTTTTGAATTCCGATAGGAGTTTACCAACTTTTTTCATTGGTCCCAAGGAAAATATTTTTTTTCTTAAAAAAAACAAAGTCCCAAAAAGTACAATTAAAGCTAAAATTATTACACTGACTAAAATTTTATTCTTTAAAATACCAGCAACCAAATTAGGTAATGTGGATTCCAAATATAAATTACTAAAAAGCTCAAATTGTAAAAAAATAAGTAAACCTGTAAAAAAGAATAGCGTTAGTAAGTCAAATGTTCTCTCAATGAATACTGTTCCAAGTAACTGAGGGATTGGAATGCTTTCGTATTTATATAAAGTTCCACATCGCGCAATTTCTCCTGACCGTGGAAAAGCTATGTTTGATGCATACATAAACAAAACGCTTGCGAAAACGTTTTTTGTTTTTGGGTCATACCCAGTAGAATTGATCAGGAGTTTCCACCTAAGTGCTCTTGAATAGTGTGAAAGCATAGCAAAAACAGCCGAAATTCCGAAATACCAATAATTCATTGATTTTGCACCCTCCCAAAACTTATCGAAAGTAATGTTTGAATTGGAGAAAGTAAACCAAATGAGAGCAATCCCAATAGCTAAAAAAATAACTTGCTTAAAATATTTAACAGCTTTTTTATTCATTTAGTAGACAAATGTAATTAATATTCTGATTGAGGATTCTTTTTATTTGATTTTCAAAAAATGAACCTATTTACAAACGTAACTTCTGTATAGTATTGATTTAACACTTTACATAAATTGGTTTTTGTTTTTAATAGTATTAATAATCAAGGCTTTACTTCATGGTCTAAAAAATTGTTAACGCATCTAGACGTTGTTATTAACATAAAGTTTACCTATAAATAAAAAAATCATAACTAAACAGTAACTCGTATTCATCAAGTTTCGAATTATTTTTGTTTTGAATTTTAATAAAAAAACTAAAACACCTACGTTATGAAAATTAAATTTACTGCTGTTGCGGCAATTGCATTTGCAGGCTTAATTACCTTCCAGTCTTGCAAAAAAAAAGGATGTATGGATGACTCTATTTTAGTCACTAATTATGACCCGGAAGCAAAAGTTGCTGACGAATCTTGTGTATATTCATACACTTTAAAAACAGGAGAAACTGTTGTTGAGAACAACATTACCTCTGATGTTACATGGACTTCGGACAAAGTATGGGTATTGCCTAAAAGAATTTCTGTTGAATCAGGAGCTACTCTAACGATTGAGGCAGGAACAATAATCAAAGGACTCCCAGGAACCGGGGCGAATGCTTCCAGTTTACTTATTTCGCAAGGAGCGAAAATAATGGCGAACGGTACATCGTCTGCGCCAATTATTTTTACGTCTACTGACGATGAAATTGTATCTGGAGAAATTGCTTCACCAAACTTAAACGAAACTCAAACTGCCAAATGGGGAGGGTTAATAATTTTAGGAAAAGCACCAATTTCTGCGGATGCATCCACCGCTCAAATCGAAGGAATACCAGCTTCAGATGTAAATGGTTTATACGGAGGCTCTGATGCTGCTGATAATTCTGGTAAACTGGAATACGTTTCTGTTCGTCACGGAGGAGCTAATATTGGAGAAGGAAACGAAATTAATGGTATTACATTTGGTGGCGTTGGATCAGGTACAGTTGTAAATTACATTGAGGTAATCGGTAATCAAGACGACGGCGTCGAATTTTTTGGTGGTACTGTAAATGCATCCAATATAATCGTTATGAACGTAGGTGATGACGCTATTGATGGTGATCAGGCTTACTCAGGAACCATAAGTAACTTTGCTATTTTATGCGGTAATGAAACCGATCACGCCTTTGAAATTGATGGTGCTGAGGGAGTTGACGTTGGAACAATGACAATTATTGACGGAACAGTAGTAGGTTCTGCGAGTTCAGAGTTAGGGCAATTGAGAGATTCTGCCATGGTTCATATGGAAAACATTTTTTTCTTGAACTTTAACGACACTACCGGAGGTAGAGGAGATTTTGGTTTCAATGACAGTGGTTCTGAAACCAACTTTACGGAAGGAAGAACAACTTTTTCGAATATTGAAGTTGAAAATACCTCGATTACCTGGGAATTATCAAAAGTATTAAAAGATGGTGTTGATACCCACGGAACATTTGTTACCATAGGGAATCAAACCGTAGGAGCAGATTTGTCTAAGTTTGCAGATTGGTCGTGGGCTAATATAGCTTTAACAGCTGCTGTTCAATAATACTCAAACAACAAATAATTTTTGAAAGCCGCTTAATAAGCGGCTTTCTTTTTGTTCATAATAACATTCCATCGAGTTAACACAAGGTTAACAATAAAGTAAGTTCTTTGCCCCGAATTGAAATAGAGAGAAACCCAAATTACTATTTTATGAGAAAGTTAATAATTATACCAATGATTTTAGTATCTCTGATCGCAGTAGGTCAGGGGGGGATAATAAAGGGTAAAGTAGTCGATGGTAAAAATATGCCGCTTGCTTTTGCTCGAGTTTTAGTAATTGGTACAGAAACTGCTGCTCAAACCGGTTTTGAAGGTGAATTCACATTAAATGTTGAAGCTGGAGTACATTCCATCAAAATTACCCCTTTGGAGCTTTCATTAGGGGAAAAAATCGAAAACAACATAAAAGTTCTTGCTGGTGCAACGGTAGATTTAGGTATCATTAAAATTGAGGCGGATCCGACAGGAGAATCACTTGAACAAACCGTTGTTAGAGTTAAAAAAACGGGAACAGAAAGTGAAGAGGATGCTCTCAAAAAGAAATTTGAGCAAAACGAAATTGTTGAGGAAGTTTCTCAGGAAAAAATGGATGATTTGGGGGTGTCTGATGCTGCTGAAGGAGCTAAGTCCTCGCCAGGAGTTTCCGTTGAAGGGGGAAAATATGTATACGTTAGAGGTCTTGGAGACCGATACAACAAAACAACTCTAAATGGATTAGAGATACCTGGTTTAGATCCCGATAAAAATGCGGTTCAAATGGATATTTTTCCATCCAATGTTATCGGTGGATTAACTATAAAGAAATCGTTTGTAGCTGATTTACCGGCTGATTTTGCTGGTGGTATTATTGACATACAAGTAAAAACGCCCAGCAAAAGAGATATTGGGATCTCTACCAGTTTAGGGTATGTACCAGCTATGCATTTTAATAGTGATTACTACGCATACGACAGAAATTCAGGTGATGTTTTAGGTAATGGAGCCTCAAGTAGAGCAATACCAGAGTATAATCTCTCTCAAGATAATATTACTTTGATGAATAAGTTTGACGCTGCATTAGCACCTTATCAAAAATCCAGTTTATTGGATTATTCATTGGGAGCCCACTTGGGAAATAAGAAAGTATTGAATAAAGGAAGTTTAGCCTATACGGTAGCTTTATCTTACTCAGAGAAAACAAGATTTTACCAAGACGTTGAACAAAATCGTTACGCACTTGCTACCAATCCCGATATAACAGATTTAATTACTCGATCAACACAAAAAGGGGATTATGGAACAAACGAAGTGTTGGCTACAGCGTTGGGAGGGTTAACGTATTCAATGTCTGAACATACCACTTTTAATTTTAGTGCGATGCGTTTACAAAATGGTTTGTCGCAAGCTGGTGTTTTTGATTTTGAAGCCCCTACTAATGATCCTTTCAAAGCCATTCAGTACAACTTAGAATACAATGAAAGAACATTGTCCAATTTTTTTGTGGGAGGTAAGCATACATTTAGTGATAGCAGTAAATGGGAGCTGGAATGGAAACTGTCTCCAACTTTCTCATCAATGAATGATCCTGATATTCGATCAACTCGATATAATTTAAGTAATGCAACTCCCTATGGAACAGAGGCAGGTTTGCCAACACGAATCTGGAGGAATATGCAAGAAAGCAATTATGCAGGAAAAGTTGATGTCACAAGGGCTTTCAAGTTCAACGATACCATTGCAAAAGTAAAATTTGGTGGAGCTGCTACAATGAAAGAAAGAGATTTTCAAATTGAGTTTTATCAAATTTTAGTGAACAGCTTAAGTAATTTGGGAATGGGAACGGATCCAAATGAGATTTTCATGGATGAAAATGTTTTTGGCTCTTCAGATGCGCCTGCAGGATCAGGATTTTATGCAGGACCTCCATCATCATTTACGTCGAGTGATCCCAATAAATTCAATTCAAGCAGTGCTTACTTCGCAGGGTATGTAGCTACAGAATTAATGTTAACAAAAAAATTAGAAGCCATTGCCGGAGTAAGAGTTGAGCAGTTTTCGATTAATTATACAGGGTATAACGATAACGAAGATAAGTATGCTATTAATCAAAAAATGTTAGATAATCTTGATGTTTTTCCAGCACTTGCTTTCGCATACAACATCAGTGAAAATCAAAAATTTAGACTGTCGGGAACAAAAACAATTGCTCGTCCTTCGTTTAAAGAAATGTCTTTTGCTTCAATCATCGATCCAATTTCCGGAATAACATTCTTAGGAGGGATGAACGCAATTGACGACTGGGATGGGAATTTGGTTAAAACGGATATTTATAATGCTGATGTTCGTTGGGAAATAGTAATGAAACAAGCTCAAACGGTTTCGATAAGTTCGTTTTATAAATACTTTTCGAATCCAATAGAAATGATTCAAATTGCAGGTGCCGATGGTAATTTCCAGCCAAGGAATGTTGGTAACGCTGAAGTTTTTGGAGCTGAATTTGAAGGGAAAAAGCAACTTAACTTCATATCGGATAAGTTGAAGAGATTTGCAGTAATTTTTAACTACACATATACTTCTTCTCGAGTAAAAATGAGCAATATGGTACGAAACAGTAAAGAACAAAATAAAAGAAGTGGAGAAGTTGTTGGTGACTATCGAGATATGGCAGGCCAAGCCCCCTATTTGATAAATGGAGGATTTGCCTATGAGGGTCCAAAAGACAGTAGTATGTTTTCTTTTTTTAAGTTTGGCGTATATTATAATGTTCAAGGAAAAACCCTACAATATGTAGGTATCACTGAAAGACCGGACGTATACTCTGTTCCATTTCACAGTTTGAACTTTACGGCAAGTAAGAAGTTTGGTCCAAAAAAGCAATACAAAATAAATGTTAAAGCATCCAATTTATTAAACGATATTAAGGAAAAGGTTTTTGTTTCTTACAATACGAGTGATCAAATATTTTCCAGTATTACGCCTGCACAATCCTTTAAAATAGGATTCTCAATGAAATTCTAGTTTAGAAAAAGCCCTGATTTATTCAGGGTTTTTTCTTTCTTAACGTTTTAATAACCTTTGTTTAAGTTCTTGCTAATTTCATCCTGATACTTTTGCAAAAACTACTTCAAAATGGAAAACGTAAAAATCTTGTTGGTTGATGATGAGCAAGATATTCTTGAGTTCGTAAAATATAATTTAGAGAGGGAGGGATATTTGATTGAAACTGCGAATAACGGAAAGGATGCCCTTGAAACCGCTTTTAATTTTAAACCCGAATTAATTCTATTGGATGTAATGATGCCGGAGATGGACGGGATTGAAGTTTGTCATAAGCTAAGAGAAAAATTAGAATACAATAATACAATTATAGCTATGCTAACCGCAAGAAATGAAGATTACACTCAAGTTGCGGGACTTCAGGCAGGTGCTGATGATTTTATTAAAAAACCCATTAAGCCCAGAGTTTTAGTTAGTAAAGTAGAATCATTACTCAGGAGAAGATCAATTAGTACAAATCCAGAGGGACAGGATAATAAATCCTCTATTGTAATTGATAAAGAACGTTTTTTAGTCATCAAAAAAGGCGATAAAATATCACTGCCAAAAAAAGAATTTGAATTGCTTTTGCTTTTATCATCAATTCCGGAGCGAGTTTTTACCAGAGATGAGATTTATGGTAAAATATGGGGAAGTCAACTCATTGTTGGAGATAGGACAATCGATGTACACATTAGAAAATTGCGCGAGAAATTGGGTGATGAATGCATTCAAACTGTAAAGGGTGTCGGGTATAAGTATAATCCTCAGCAAGATACTGAGGAATAAATATTTAGTTGTTATCCCTTGTGTAATTCGCATTTACAGTATCTATTGAATTGCCGTCATTCACGAAATAATTAAGTTCAATAATATCATTGTTTAACTTGCCAATTCCTTCTATGTAGTTGTTTTTTATATTTTGACCAGGAATTGTAATTGTGTTACTTTCTGTAGTTGAAATTGATGAAATAACATTTTCCCCTTCACCGATTTTGTAAAAATTATCAATTATTATTTGAGCATCACTTAGAGAGTCTTTGGATAGAGTTACCAGATAAGTTCTTTGGCCCAAAAGTTTTGAACTTTCATTTACCAGCCAATTCCCAACGAAATCATTTCTTGAATCATCACTGGATTCCTTTTCGCAGGCAACAACTGAAAGTAAGAGGATAAAAGGTATGATTTTACTTTTCATTTTTAGTTTTTTTTGATTTATAGGGACAATGTTTACAATTGTTTTCACAGCAATAACCTCTCTTTAACAAATATTGTTCCGTAAAAACCTTAAATCCCAACTCATTCAGATAGTAATCCCCCTCTTCAAATTGATTTCTTCCAAGCCCATCGAATTCTCCCATACAAATGAATTATTTTTGTTTTATGTTTCCAACTTTACCAAAGATACCCATTCAAGAAATAATAAATGACTTTTTGCTTGCAAACAAAGTTCAACTTTACGTTCAGCGAGAAGATTTGATTCATCCAGAGATATCGGGTAATAAATGGCGTAAATTAAAGTACAATGTTAATGATTACTATTTAAAAAATTGTGAGAGCATTGCGACTTTTGGAGGAGCATACAGCAATCATATTTCTGCAATTTCGGCAGTAGGAAAATTACTTAATATACCAACCTATGGTATAATACGCGGTGAGGAGGTAAACAACAGCACGCTAACAAAAGCAAAAGAAAATGGAATGATTCTTCATTTTGTTTCCAGAGAGGCCTACAAAGAAAAGCACAAAAGTGAAGAAGCTGTGAGTTTAATCAGTACTTTAAAACGACCTTATTTAATACCGGAAGGAGGTTCAAATTTATTGGGACTAAAAGGTTGTCAAGAGATAGTACAAAGTTTTGATTTTGATACAGTTGTATGTGCATGTGGAACAGGAAGTACAATTTCAGGTGTCATTTCGAGTTTGCGAGAAAATCAAAATGCAATAGGTTTTTCTGTTTTAAAGGGCGGTGATTTTTTAAAAAATGAAATAAAATCAAACCTCAAGTTGTTGCACTGCCGAAACAATAATTGGGATTTAAATACTGATTTTCATTTTGGTGGTTATGCAAAGTATAAGCCTGAATTAGTGAAGTTTATATCTGATTTTTGGAGATTGAACTCAATAAAACTTGACCCTGTTTATACAGGGAAAGCCATGTATGGGGTGTTTAAACTAATTGAATCAGGAGCGTTTAAAAACAAAAAAGTATTGTTCATTCATACTGGTGGATTGCAGGGTGTTAAGGGTTTTGAGGACCGGTATGGAGAGCTTTTATTTGGAAATTAAATCAAGACAACTATTATTTTCAACTTTTGTAGTCTTATTTTGAATCAATTTAAATAATAGGCTCATAGTCCTTAAGAATAGCCCATAGGTGTTTACAGCCTTTTTTTTTAGTATTTTTTGTTGTATTTTTGCAGTCCCTTTCGCGGGAGCGACCCGCAATAATTTACTTATTTATGGCAGTAGAACAAGGACTATATGACCCAAGTTTTGAGCACGACTCATGTGGAATCGGTTTTGTAGCAAATTTAAAAAACAAAAAATCCTTCCAACACATTCAGAATGCACTCGATATGTTGGTGAACATGGAGCACAGAGGTGGTTGCGGTTGCGAGCCTGAAACAGGTGACGGAGCTGGGATATTATTACAAATTCCCCACTCTTTTTTCGCTACTGAGTGTGAAAAACTAGGATTTACACTTCCTTCTGAAGGAAATTACGGTGTCTCGATGACTTTTTTTCCGATGGATGAGAAGTTGAGAGAAATTGTTAAGTCAAGATTTGAGGAATACATTAAACGATTAGGTTTTGAATTATTAGGGTATAGAGAAGTCCCAACCGATAACTCTATGATTGGTAAAACAGCAAAAAAAGTTGAGCCAAAAGTTGAGCAGGTTTTCTTAAAGTACACTAAGTCGGATGATGTAAAGGCTCTTGAAAGACGCTTGGTTGTTTTACGAAAGTACGCGATAAGAACAATAAGAAATGAAATGAAAGGAATAGACGATAGTTTCTACATCGCTTCTTGTTCCTCTAAAAAAATAGTTTATAAAGGTATGCTCCGAACCGATCAGGTTCAACAATACTATTTAGACTTACAAAATAAAAATATGAAAACTGCGCTTGCAGTTGTCCATTCAAGATTTTCAACCAATACATTTCCGCAATGGAGGTTAGCCCAGCCTTTCCGATACATTGCACACAATGGAGAAATCAATACAATTAAAGGAAATGTTAATTGGATGCAAAGCAAACAAGTATTGCTTGAATCCACTGAATTTACTCTTGAAGAAATAGATTGGATGATGCCGATTTGTGATATAAAGCGTTCCGATTCATCTAACCTGGATAATGTTGTTGAACTTCTTACTTTAGGAGGACGTTCACTGCCTCATGTTATGATGATGCTTATCCCTGAGGCATGGCAAAATAACCCTGAAATGCGTGAAGAAAAACGTGCGTTTTATGACTACTATTCGTCCATTATGGAACCCTGGGATGGTCCTGCATCTATTTCCTTCACCGATGGAGATGTTGTTGGAGCGACGCTTGACAGAAATGGTTTAAGACCTTCCAGATATTGCGTTTTAAATGACGACACTGTAATTATGTCATCGGAGGCAGGTTCACTTGTTGTTGATGAAAGTAAAGTAATTAAAAAAGGTCGTTTACAACCCGGTAAACTATTTGTAGCCGATTTAAAAAACGGTAAGATAATCTCCGATGAGGAGTTGAAAGACGACATATGTTCTCGTAAACCATACGGAAGATGGTTGAAGGAAAACAAGTTAACCTTAACTGATATTGCTCGTCCAAGAAAAAAATCAAAACTTCCATACATCGGTGAAGAATTACTTCAGAATCAAATTGCTTTCGGATTTACCAGAGAGGATTTAACTGAAATTCTAAAGCCTATGGCTGAAGGAGGAAAAGAACCGTTGGGTTCGATGGGGGCTGATACGCCTCTGGCTATATTGTCCACTCAGGCCCAGCATCTTTCGAATTATTTTAAGCAGTTGTTTGCTCAGGTTTCCAATCCACCTATTGATCCAATACGTGAGGCTGTAATAATGTCTTTGTATACCAATTTAGGTCCCCAAAGAAACATATTGGCTGAAACACCAGATCATTGTCGTCAAATTCATTTGGATTCCCCAGTGTTATCCAATGGTCAATTGGATAAAATAAAAAAATTAGACGATGATTCATTCAAATCCTACACCATAAACGCTACGTTTTCAGCAACAAATCGATCAGGAGCTTTAGAGCGTGCAATAGATGAAATTTGTGCCAATGCAGAACGAGCGACTCTAATGGGTTGCAATATTCTTATCGTATCAAATAAAGATATTTCGGAAAGTGATGCACCAATACCTTCTTTACTTGCGGTTGGAGCCATTCATACTGCATTGACAAAAAAAGGTCTTAGAGCAAAAACATCCATAGTAGTTGAAGGAGGAGATGTTATTGAAACTCACCACTTTGCTACTTTAATAGGATTTGGAGCTAACGCCATTAATCCATATTTGGCAGGAGATACAATAAGGAATGAATTTGCTGATGAACTTAAGTCAGGAAAAATTACCATTAAAGCTTTACTGAAACAATACAACAAAGCAATTTCTGGAGGATTGCTCAAGATATTTTCAAAAATGGGAATATCAACGGTTCAATCTTATCAGGGAGCTAAAATTTTTGAAGCCTTAGGAATTTCAAAAGAAGTTGTAAAAAAATGTTTTAAGGGAGTTGTTTCCAGAATTGAAGGAATGACTTTTGACGACATTGCCAAAGAAGCTATTTTAAAACATCAAAGAGCATTTGAAAATTGGAGTTCTGATAAACATCTTTATGTAGGGGGGTACTACCAGTGGAAAAGAAAAGGAGAGGCACATTTGTTCAATCCTACGACCATTCATTTGCTTCAAAAATCAAGTAGAAATAACGATTTTGATACGTATAAAAAGTATGCTGAAGCAATTAATAACCAGTCCAAACGTAATATCACGTTAAGAAGTCTACTGGATTTTAACTTCGGGAATTCTATTCCATTGGAAGAAGTTGAATCCAAAGAGAGTATAATGACTCGATTTGCTACAGGTGCTATGTCTTTTGGTTCGATATCCTACGAAGCCCACAGTTTACTAGCCGTTGCAATGAATAGAATAGGAGGTAAGTCCAATTCTGGTGAAGGAGGTGAAGATGAAGAACGATTTATTCGTAAAGCAAATGGAGATTGGGAAAGATCAGCCATAAAGCAGGTAGCTTCCGGTCGTTTTGGAGTTACTTCAAACTATTTAACTAATGCCGATGAGCTTCAAATTAAAGTAGCTCAAGGGGCTAAGCCGGGTGAAGGAGGTCAGTTGCCTGGTCATAAAGTCGACGATTGGATTGGTAGAACTCGACACAGTACACCTGGAGTTGGTTTAATTTCACCACCTCCGCATCACGACATTTATTCAATAGAGGATTTAGCTCAGTTAATCTATGACTTAAAAAATGCCAATAGAGAAGCAAGAATAAATGTTAAGTTGGTTTCTGAGGCTGGAGTAGGAACCATTGCCTCTGGTGTTGCGAAAGCTAAGGGCGATGTTGTAATGATTTCTGGTTATGATGGTGGAACAGGAGCCTCTCCATTGTCATCAATACGGCATGCAGGTTTGCCATGGGAACTTGGTTTATCCGAAACACACCAAACATTAGTTATAAATGATTTAAGGTCCAGAATAACAGTTCAAACTGACGGTCAGTTAAGAACAGGTAAGGACATTGCAATCGCTGCTTTACTCGGAGCTGAAGAGTGGGGTGTTGCAACCGCTGCACTTGTTGTAGAAGGTTGTATTATGATGCGAAAATGTCATTTAAACACCTGTCCTGTCGGAATTGCTACCCAGAATGAAGAACTCAGAGCTTTATTTTCTGGAGATGCCGATCATGTAGTTAATTTCTTCAACTTCCTGGCGGAAGATTTAAGAGAAATAATGGCAAAATTAGGTGTTCGTACAGTAAATGAAATGATTGGAAAAACAGAACTTTTAAAAGTTGATGAAAATATAAATCATTGGAAATTAAAGAACTTAGATTTATCACCACTTTTATACAAGCCCGTTGAGTCGGATTCTGTTGGAGTGTATAAAAATAGAGAACAAGAGCACGATATATTTGAAATATTAGACCGTAAGCTTATTGAGGTTTCTCAGCCCGCACTTATTAATGGGTCTAAAGTATATGAAGAATTTAATACGATAAATACACATAGGTCTGTAGGTGCAATGCTTTCGAATGAAGTTTCAAAAGTGTATGCAGGCAAAGGTCTTCCAGATGAGACAATACATTTGAAAATAAACGGTTCATGTGGTAACTCTTTCGGTGTTTTTACAGCAAAAGGTATTTTGTTTGAAATTGAAGGGGAAGCCAATGATTACTTTGGTAAAGGTTTATCGGGAGGTAAATTAGTTATTTATCCACCAAAGGTTTCTAACATTGTGGCTCATGACAACATGATTGTAGGTAATGTTGCTTTTTATGGTGCAACGTCTGGAAAAGCCTTTATTAACGGTTTAGCTGGAGAACGTTTTTGCGTTCGGAACTCTGGAGTAACAGCTGTTGTAGAAGGAATAGGAGATCACGGTGCTGAATATATGACAGGTGGTAAAATGGTTGTTCTTGGTGAAACAGGAAGAAATTTTGGAGCAGGAATGTCTGGAGGTTATGCATTCATTTGGGATGTTAATAAAACTTTCTTGAAAAATTTCAATCCAGAATTAAGTGATATTGATCCACTGAATAAACAGGATAAAGAAGAGTTGAAGTCACTAATAAAAGAACATTTTGAAGAAACAAACTCTTTAATTGCGGCTAAGATTTTGGACAACTGGGACAAAGAATTGAAGAACTTTAAAAAGGTTATGCCAAGAGATTACAAAAGAGTTTTACTGGAAAGAGCAGAAAAGACAAAAGCAAAAACAGTAGCGTAGTAGATAAATAAATTGTACACAAATCCTTCGGGGGAATAAAATAAAAAGACATGGGACAATCAGATGGATTTTTAAAGTTTGATAGAGATTTACCAAAAAAACAAAGTGTAGAGCAAAGAAAAAAGCACTATACCGAGTTTTATAAACCATTCTCCGACAAAGAAACAAAGGAGCAAGCAGCTCGATGTATGAATTGTGGTGTTCCCTTTTGTCACAGCGGTTGTCCTCTTGGAAACGTAATTCCTGAGTTTAATGATGCAGTTTATAACAAGGAGTGGAAAGAAGCTTATGAAATTTTATCTACAACCAATAACTTTCCGGAATTTACCGGAAGAATCTGTCCTGCCCCATGTGAAGGTTCTTGCGTATTGGGTATAAACAAACCCCCAGTTGCTATTGAGCATATTGAAAAATCCATAATTGAGAAAGCATTTTCCAAAGGGTGGGTTAAACCGGAACAAATTTTGAACAGAACAGGGAAAAAAATTGCAATAGTCGGTTCTGGTCCTGCCGGTATGGCTGCAGCTGATCAACTTAATAAAGTAGGTCACTCTGTAACAGTTTTTGAAAGAGCGCAATCTCCAGGGGGTCTTTTGAGATTTGGAATTCCTGATTTTAAATTGGACAAATCGGTAGTTGAGAGAAGAATTCAGTTAATGGAAGCTGAAGGCGTAGTTTTCAAATGCGGAGTTAATGTCGGTGTTGATGTTAAAGCAGACGAGTTGCGAACAGAATACGATGCCGTGATTCTAGCAGGAGGTGCAACCACCCCCCGAGATGTTCCAATAAAGGGAAGAGATCTCAATGGAATTCATTTTGCCATGGATTTTCTATCGGCAAATTCCTCAAAGGTTCAAAAATTAAAATTAGAATCTCATAAAGGAGAAAAAATAGAGAGTGTATGGGCTACCGATAAAGATGTTGTTGTTATTGGTGGAGGAGATACCGGTTCGGATTGTGTTGGAACTTCAAATCGTCATGGAGCAAAATCAATAACTCAATTTGAAATTAACCTTAAACCAGGACCAATTAGAGATTTAAGTAATCCATGGCCCGAATACCCATTCATATTGAGAACATCGACTTCTCATGAAGAAGGTTGTGAAAGAGAGTGGAGTATTTTAACCAAGGAATTTGTAGGCGATGGAAAAGGCAATTTGCAAGCACTTAAAATCGTGGATATAGAGTGGTTTACTGAAAAAGATGGTAGAAAATCATTTAAGGAAGTAGAAAATTCTGAACGAGATGTTCCGTGCGAACTGGCATTACTTGCCATTGGTTTTGTTGGTCCCGAGCAACCCATATTAGAACAATTTGGAATCGAAACGGACGTGCGCTCAAATGCAAAAGCCAATTTAAAAGATTTTAAAACTTCCGTTGATGGTGTTTTTGCTGCGGGAGATATTCGTAGAGGACAATCACTGGTTGTATGGGCAATTTCAGAAGGAAGAGAATGTGCGGCATCTGTTGATGAGTTCTTAATGGGTGAAACTACATTAGAAAGAAAAGATGCATCAATGTTGGCAATTTAAGAGTTAGTTGTTATATTTGACAATATAGGCGGGAATAGCTCAGTTGGCTAGAGCGTCAGCCTTCCAAGCTGAGGGTCGTGGGTTCGAGTCCCATTTCCCGCTCTGAAGAGCTCCTTAAAAGGAGCTCTTTTTTATTACCAATTTCCTAATCTCATTTTGTTAATATAGTTCAACGAAGGATTCGTTTTGTAAAAATCAATTTAAGTTTAATGTAATGAGTTTATGCAACAACTATATCATCCAGGAACGAAGTTGTTTTAGATGTTTTTGAAAGAATAATAGCTCCATTCAGCTCAAGGAGAAATCGTCTTGCTGATTGTTCCCATGTTTCAATTTGATGCCTAAGAAAAAAATTTTCTACGGTATTTAGAATTAGAGTGAATAATTTTTTACAAAGGATTTGAATCTCTTTTTGATTGTGATTAACTACTTGCGAAATATTTGCGAGTAAACTTCCATGATTATAATGAGATTGCTCTAAATTAATTTTTGAATGTTCAATTATCTTATTGAGTCCTTCTTCCAGACTTGAGGTACTTTCAAATATTTTTTTGTACTCAAGAGATAGCTCAAGTGTATTTAATTTTAAGCATTCAACAAATAAAGAAATTTTCCCATCAGGAAAGTAGTAGTAAAAAGATCCTTTGGACAGTTTTGATTGTTCTAATATTTCATTGGTTCGTGTACCGTAAAATCCTTTTTCAAAAAGCAAATTAATTGTTGTGGTTATGATTTTTTCTCGCGCATTCATAAAGTGGAGTTACTCTTCTTATCTGTTCAGAAAATTAAAAAATTATTTGTTAAAATGATACATATGAGAAGGATTTACCAATTGAAAAATTTGAACGATATTCTTTTTTATAACATGAAAAAATGTGAATAAATACATGTTTTAAAGCCTGTAATTATTCAGCCTCTTTTGTATATTTAATTCATCAAAATCATTTCTCGAATTGTATTTAATATTTGACACTGAAACAACGGGTTTACCAAAACGCTGGTCCGCTCCAATTACCGATACAGATAATTGGCCCAGATGTATTCAAATTGCCTGGCAATTGCACGATGAATGGGGTAAAGTCATTGAGTCTAAAGATTTTTTGGTAAAACCCGATGGTTTTGACATCCCTTATGATGCGGAAAGAATACATGGGATTTCTACAGCTTTAGCTGAAGAACTTGGCCAGGATATCGATTTTGTCCTTCAGGAATTCGACAAGGCATTGAAGAAGTCAAAATTTGTTGTTGGACAAAATGTTGGATTCGACATTAATATAATAGGGTGTGAATTGTATCGTAAAGACTTTGCATCCTCGTTATCTGAAATGCCTGTTTTGGACACGTGTACTGAAGTAACTGCTAATTTATGTCAAATACCAGGAGGTAAAGGGGGACGATTTAAATTACCAACTCTTACTGAACTTCATGAGTGTTTGTTTGGAGTTGGTTTTGGTGAGGCACATAATGCAACGGCAGATGTTGAAGCAACTACAAGGTGTTTTTTAGAACTCGTAAGATTAGGTTATTTTCCCCAGTCCGATTTAAAGCAAGAAGAAGGGTATTTAGAAAAATTTAAGCAAGAAAATCCTGAACCTTTTGATTTCATTGGATTAAAGCACTTAAATCTTAAAGAGGAAAGTCAAAAAATTGCTGATAGGAATTTTTCGGAAGACCCAAAAAAAGTTGTTGATGTAGAAGCAGGTCTCAATCGTTTAAAAGAGGTATCATTTTCTCATTTGCATAATCATACTCAATATACAATACTACAATCTACAACTCAAGTACAAAATTTGGTTAATCAGGCGGCAGAGTACAATATGCCTGCTGTCGCTTTAACGGATTCTGGTAATATGATGGCTGCATTTCTATTTGTAAATGCTGTTTTAAAGAAAAACAAAGCCATTGAGGCAGAATTGGAAGAGGCAAAAGAAAAAGGTCAAAATCTCAAAAAGCAAACATTAAAACCAATTATTGGAGCTGAGTTATATGTTTGTAAAAATCATAAGGACAAATCCTATAAAGACAATGGATATCAAATTCCATTTCTTGCAAAAAACAAAACAGGATATAAAAATCTTTCCAGAATATGTTCTCAAGGCCATATAGATGGGGCTTATTACGTGCCCAGAGTGGATAAAGAATTAATTCTTCAGTACAAGAATGATATAATAGTTACCACAGGAGGTTTAACCGGCGAAGTTCCTAATTTGATTTTAAATGTAGGCGAAAAGCAAGCAGAGGAAGCTTTAATATGGTGGAAAACTCATTTTGATGATGATTTTTATATTGAAATAGTTCGACATGGTTTAGAGGAAGAAGAAAGAGTTAATGCCGTACTTTTAAAGTTTGCAAAGAAGCACGATATAAAGGTAGTTGCTGCTAATAACACATATTATTTAAACCAATCCGATTCAGAAGGTCATGATATACTTTTATGTGTAAAAGATGGTCAGCTGAAAAACACACCAATTGGAAGAGGTAGAGGTTTTCGTCATGGATTTCCAAATAGAGAATTTTATTTCAAGTCACAGGACGAAATGAAAAGACTATTTGCGGATCTTCCTGAAGCAATTGAAAACATTCAAGAAATTGTTGACAAAATTGAGCCTTTTGGTTTGGCTAGAGACGTACTGCTTCCAGCATTTGATATTCCCGAAAGATTTCAAGATCCAAAAGATAAAGAAGATGAGGAAAAAAGAGGAGAGAATGCTTATTTAAGGTATTTAACCTATGAAGGAGCAAAGGAGCGTTATGGAGAAATTACAGATGCAATCAAAGAACGATTAGATTTTGAACTTGAAGTAATCGCAAATACAGGATATCCTGGTTACTTTTTGATTGTTCAGGATTTTATTAAAGAGGCTCGAAAAATGGGAGTGTCAGTTGGTCCTGGTCGAGGTTCAGCGGCTGGTTCAGCAGTGGCTTATTGCACAACAATTACCAATATTGATCCAATTAAGTATGATTTGCTTTTTGAGCGATTCTTAAATCCCGAAAGAGTGTCCATG
>MDTD01015501.1_pt1 | contig 107735 bp, 99 predicted proteins | sample 811221 | NCBI WGS metagenome assembly MDTD01 (sample SAMN05326646, study PRJNA326480) | marine metagenome | isolation source: seawater | place: Pacific Ocean: South West | collected 2011 | reverse complement strand
AGGGAGCTATAACAGCGAACGAAAGGTCCTGGAACTACGCTGGAATCCGGAAAAAGAAGGGGAAGAAGCCGGTAGCAGATTAATACTCCTGCTGATTAACACGGAACGGCTGGAGGCTCAGGTCTATTGGTTTGATGCATCGAAGGCTGAAGCGGAGCTGCCGGTATCCGGTACCTGGGCGTGTTACGCCTGTATGGTTTCGGGATATAACAATGAGGCCATCTCAGGAGTAGCGTTTGTTTGGGAGGGAGTGAGAGGTTAACGATCTCGGCTATGAGTAGTTGCGTGGTTTAGCATTTAACTTTGCAAGTACTCAACAAGCTGAAAATTTCAGAAGAATTTTCAGGATAAGCCTGTAATAACCATTGTTGTATGTAGTGTTTTTTTACTTTTTTAATAATTCAATCCGATATTTAATCATTCGGATAATCAGTTCTTTTGGTAATGGTTTGTCTAATGGAAACTGAACCGAACCTTTTGCTCTCTTATATTCGCTTAATTCCGAATCAAATTTTTCCATAGTGGTTGGGTGTGGATAAAGTCCAACGTGTTTTTTATAGCCCGCAATCATAATCTGTTGTTCCCTTTTTCCATTTTCGACTAAAGCATAAGCAGGAATGTTGTAGTTCAGCAATTCCGTTGCATTCGGCTCGGCTTTTAAAATGCAATCTTTTAGTTCCAAAAGAGTTCTTCTTGCGTTTTCGGGTTGAGCATCAAAATATTCGTCCGCATTTTTAAATTCGACTTTTCCACTCATTTTTATTCCAATTTAGTTACAGATTTCATTTCACACATTGCAAACGTTGGCAACTGTCTTTTTCAGTAATACCATTTAGCTCCTCTTTCTTCAACATCTTTTTTTCTATGTTCAGCAATCCTACGAATCAGATTTTCAGGTAAAGGTTGCTCATATAAAAATTGAACGGAATCTTTTTTTGTTGTGAATTCAGTCAGTTCTTTTTCAAATGGTTTTAAAGCTGGACCAGTTGGAATGAAACTTAAATGAGATTTGTGCCCGGAATATGCAAAAAGTATGGTTTCAGATTCGAATACTGGTTTTCCCCATTTTAATCCTTCCTTTGCTTCTGGAACAACACTTTTTAAAATAGTTCGCAATTCTGTTATTTTCAGTTGAGCAATTTCAGGTAATTGTTCAATATACTCTTCAACATTTTCAGGTTTCTTATTTTTCATTTTATTGAATTTTAAGCTAGTTGCGAACAACAGAGTAAAGTGAACTTAGTTCACTTTATCCCTATTTCAAGTCAAAGTAATGTTCATTTTACGCCTATTAACAGCCGGAGCAAAGTGAATAAAACCGAATTAATAAACAAACAGGATGGCAGGGTTAAGCTTATTAATCAATAATCGGAATATCATTTATTAATACAACCACTTATCAATTTTTCAGTTGCAACCCAAATAGTCTCTGCAAGACCTTCATCGTTAGCAACAGTAGCGGTTTCCTTCATCTTGGTTTTGTAAAAATACTTTCCGGTTACGTCCTTTACTTCACTGGAGGTGGCTAAAAAAACCGAAGGTTGAGCTCCTGTCTCAGGAGATGAGATAAACATATTTAACAGTTTACTAAACCATGCCGGATACTCCCTGAAAGCATCCGTTCCCACTACTCCTGGATGCAATGCGTTAACGGTAATATTTTTATTGGATACTTTTTTTGCCAAATATCTGGAAAAATAGATCACTAATAACTTTGAATCGGCATATGCTTTGTTACCATCAAATTTTTTGTTTGAAAAGCTATTGTCTAAATATATTTTTCCGTTTTTATAAAGTTCAGAGCTCAGATTTATAATTCGCGCATGTTCAGCTTTTTCGATCAGCGGAAGTAATAAATTAGTGAGATAAAAGGGAGCCATGTAATTAACGGCAATAGTCATTTCGAAACCATCCGTGGACTTCTCTTCCTTTCGTTTAATTAATCCGGCATTATTTATTAGCAGATCTATCTTCGGAATGGTTCTTTTTAACTCATTTGCGGTTTTTTTGATGGATGCTAAACTGCTTAGATCGATAAAGTGAAGACGAACGGATTCAGAACCAGACTTATTTTTTATCTCTTCCAAAGCAGCTCTTGATTTATCGCTGTCTCTGACAAGCATAACAATTTCATACCCTGATTTTGCCAGCTCAATGGCGGTATGTTTACCGATACCGGAGTTAGCCCCGGTTATCACACATATTTTATGGTCAGACATTGTAAGTAGCAATTAAAGAAGTTAAAGATCAGGCTATCTCTATTTTAGATATACTCACATCAGTTTTGATCTGGAGTACATTCATGATATCCTCATGATCTAAAGATCATTTAAAATACATGAATAGGATCATGGATAACCCGAACACTGAATAGAATACGGTAAGGCTCCAGTATTTCCCCGGATTATTCTTTTTGTCCACCCATCCGGAGAACGAGAACCATTTCTTATAATATAAATGCATGATGGCCATTGAGATCGAAATGCCGGTTAATGCGCCCAGTAAGAAATCCATATCGTATAATCCGTTTAGTTGGAGTTTGGTCAGAGTATATAAAAACCAAAGTAAAAAGAGTACCTACACTTAATTACGGCCCGACAATTCCCTGATCTTCTGTGAAGCGTGAACATTGTCAGGATTCAGGTCCAGTGATCGCTGATAGGCGGTAATCGCTTTTTGTGTTTCAGCATAAACTTCATAGGCCTCCCCTAAGCTATCAAAGGCATTTGAGGATTCCGGATAATACTCGACATTTAGTTGAAAGAACTCTAAGGCTCTGTTTCTCTCATCTTCGTTTGAACTACGCAATAAACGGTATCCGATCTGATTCACAAGTCGCTCAGGTGGAAGAATGTCCCATGAAAGACGTTGAGAAATTCCCTGAAAATGCTGTATTAATTGTTCTTTTGTGGCAATATCCCGGTAAGAGATCCCATAGCCCTCAAAAATGGTATTCATCCCATTATGAAAAGCAATAAGTGAAACTGAACTGTGACTTTCATCTTCAAAATATTCTATTTTCGCGGGCAAAACACCATCAGTTTTACTGTTCAACAACTCGTAAAACCGAAGATGCCGGTCTCTGTTTCTGATATTTCGTTTCCCCCAGTTTGCGGTTGCTATATAAATAAAACGATCAAAGGAATGTTCAGACATGGAATCCACCTTCCTATCCATGGTTTCTGCGTCCCAGGTTCCAAAGCTCGGGTCTGCAGCAATAAAGGCATTAAATCCGGTTTTGTCTTTGAGATACGCATGTGTGGCGAGCAAACCACCTAATGAATGTCCGAATAGTATGCGATAAGGGGAGGTTCTGTACTTCTTATCCAGTTCCGGCAGGAGTTCATTTTCCAAAAAGTTCAGAAAGAGGTCACCGCCACCGGTATTATTCTCCCGAACAGTAATGACTTTATCCGGGGTGAAGTCTCTTCTCCGGTCAACATTCTGGATGCCTACCACGATCATCCCGGGTATTTTCCGGCTCCTGTACCTGTCAGCACTCATGTAGTCAACCATTGAAGAGAGGGCTTTGAAGTGCGTATTCCCATCCAGTACAATGAGCACCGGATAATTTTTGTACGCCGACATATCATCTTCGTATGAAGCCGGAAGACTGATCCAATATTCCCGTTCTTCATTTAAAACATCCGACCATATTGTATGTTCAGAACCCAAAATGATCTGAGCGGAATCCTGTGCTCTCAGCTGATTCGTTCCGAGGAACACAACGAGTAAGAGGAGGGGGATTTTTTTCATTATGTATTTCTGAATGATCATTGCAAAAGTCTGCCTTAGAGATTCTTTAAAAAGGGTTTAAAATGTTTGAAACCGGAGATCAAAAAAAGCCCCGATACACATACCGGGGCTTTGAAAGTTCCTGAGAAGAGTAGCTTACACCAAATTGTGAAAGACGCGCTGAACGTCTTCGTCCTGTTCCAGTTTGTCGATAAGTGACAGAACTTCTTCCGCTTTCTCATCATCCAGAGACACGGTGGATTGTGGGATCCAATCGGTTTCAGCGGTGATGGTTTCCACCCCTTTTTCTTCTAATGCATGCTGCATATTCCCGAATTCCTGAAACTCGCAACGGATCACCAGAATGCGTTCCCCTTCTTCATTTTCTGATTCACCCATTTCCGTAAGTCCGTAATCGATAAGTTCCAGTTCGAGCTCTTCTTCGTCGAAATCACCGGGTTTAATTTTAAAAGAACCTACCTGAGTGAATTGAAAGGCAACAGAACCGGAGTTTCCAAGATTTCCGCCGTTCTTGGTGAAGATCGGGCGTACATTCCCAACAGTCCGGGTAGTATTATCGGTGGCTGTTTCTACCAACACCGCCACACCATGCGGAGCGTAGCCTTCGTATAATACTTCGTCGTAGTTAGTGGCATCTTTCCCCATCGCACGCTTAATAGCACGTTCGATGAGATCCTTTGGCATGTTTACTCCACGACCGTTCTGAATGGCCCGGCGTAATGCAGGGTTAGAATCCGGATCGGGTCCGCCATCTTTTACAGCTATTACGATCTCTTTTCCGATACGCGAAAACTGCTTCGCCATTTTATCCCAGCGAGCAAATTTTGCGGCTTTCCGAACTTCAAAAATTCTACCCATAAGTAAACAGTTGGTTTAGGTCGTTTAATTCATTTACAGACTTGTAAAATACAAGGATAAATACAGAGTTGGGAGTGTTTGCCAAAAAAAGGTTAAGGAAGGCTGATCAACAGATGCCTCAGGTGAATAATAGTCAGGAATCATATCTCCGTGCAGAGATACCGGGCCAGATATGCATCACAAAGCCGAAAAATAGCCCACCGATAAGCCAGGTTACGGCTCCCGCAATAAGGTCTTCGGATGTAATGGGCGATCCTTTGAACAAAGGGACGATCAATGTCACAAAAACCCACATGATCATCCCCCAGATAATTCCTTCAATTATCCAGCGGGGATCTTTGATATTTTTTTTGATTCGGTCCTTCATACTCGTTGATTATATGTTTGACTTGATTAAGTGAGCCTTTCAGGTAATTTATGATCCCGGGCTTATTCATTGCAATTCCTAACGATCACTGTTCATCGTGAAAGCTGATCTTAAAATGATTCAGCCATTCGGGGTCAGTATCAAAATGTCCGGACTGATCCCGGGATATAAACAAGGCTTTGTCCTGTTTTGAGATCAGCATGGTATCAGGAATAAAATCATTATCATACACAGGATCAAGGAAGATCAGAGTATCCTGATCTATCACATACTCACCCCGAAACACATCGGAGTAAAAAAAGATGCCATGGATGTTGTGTTGAAAAGAACCGTCTTTCCTGAGTATCATTTCAAAAGCCGTAAAGTCATCCGGCATCGTAGCCTTTAGAATAGGGTCAGACCTCCAGAATTCAGCATGGTAGATTGAAATAAAAGCTACACTAAAGAGGTACATAGCATGAGCTGCCAACCGGATCTTAAGCTTCTTTTTTCTGATGATGGCAATGATCGTCTCTGCCACGGAGTACAGGTATAGTAATAATACCGGTAGAATTACGATCATAAAGGCAAACGCATAGAGAAACATCCCTCCGAAAAAGTCAGAGATCAGCCAGGCCGTCATTCCAAAGGAGGAGATCACAGCGATCCCCTCATTTATTGAAATCTTTTTCATGAACTGATATACGATCAGATCGGGGTGGTATTTTCAGAGTCGGAAGAGATCCGGTAGTTGATACTTTGGGCCGCATACCGAAAGAGGAGGCCCGATAAACTGAAGAGGATCATAAACATGGCATTCACCCCAATGATCTCCATTACCGAACTGCCGGGGACATTCTGCATGCCGGTTGCCAGGGCAATAGCAGCCAGCAGAACATGCATTCCGGCCATAATAAAAGCCGTAATACTCATAGCATTTGGCTTAAACCGGGATAACAAAGTGCCAATGATACCGGTCAGGATCACTCCGAAATAACTTAGATTAAAAGGCTCGTTCTCACTGCCTACCAATCCGACTGCCAGATTTGACCACATCAGGAAAAGAGAAGTGAATAACAGTAAACCAATACCTGCGCGATAGGCATAGTTATCGGATCTGCTTCTTATGAATATGTACGCTGATCCGGTTCCGAAAAGGAGTATTCCGGCTAGTACAAAATCGTTGAGCGACCATTGCACTTCGTCGGTAAATTGCATGGCAATAAAGGGAATGGCCAGAAGTCCGGCAGTGATGCCTGCCAGACCAGCGATGGAACGGGATAGATTTTTTTGATGCGTCATGATTATAAATGTATGGATTTAAAGGATGATCTTTTCTTTTTTATGTCCAAATGAGTCGTAACAGGATCAGATGCCGGATGATCAGTATGGGATCAGTACACACGGACCCGATGATCTGTACTAACTCACTCCTCATATTTTTGGTGAGATATCGTTTTCGGGGAGAAGGATTTCGGACAGGTACTGAGCTCATGATTGAACCGGAGTTTGATTCTTGCCGGATACATTGAGTTCGTACCAGTTAATATTCCGGGTGATGTACATGGTCAGCGCCAGAATGGAAGTCAGACCGATACTGCCGATCAATAGTGCATAATCCTGAACCTGAAGGGTGATGTACACAAAGGTATAGGTTAGCGTAAGGATGAATATCAGCAACAGCGATTGCTTCAGATCTTTCAAAATGGACTTAGAATACAAGCCGATCATTGAGATGACACTTACACTCGAGATGAGGTAAGCCAGATCGAAATTCGATTGTTCAGATATGGACACCAGCAGGGTATAGAATAATATCAGCGCAAACCCGATCAGGATGTACTGGAAAGGATGGAGGTTCTTATTATTGAATATCTCAACTAAAAAGAAAGTTAGAAAGGTGAGAGAAATGGCTAATAAGGCATATTTAGATGATCTGGATGCCTTGGTATAGTTATTCACCGGAAGGATAAGATCTACACCAAACTCACTTTCCATGATCGCAGCAGTGTTACGGTCGCCGGTCCAGGACTGTGGAAAATTTCGGTTCAGTTCAAGGATCTTGTAGGTTGAGGTAAAGCCGTTCTCAGTCACGGTACGTTCATCCGGTAAGAAGGAGCCGGTAAAGCTGGGATCCTTCCAGGAAGAAGTCAGATGAACATCCGTCTCTTTACCCATTGGGATGAAACTGAGTTTCTGACTACCCTGAAGCATCAGGTCCAGGGAGAATTTCAGTGATTCCGAATCCGGTTTACCTTCAAACAGATCATCGACAGTGATCCCGGAAGCGATCAGTTTTGGAATACTAGAACCCGGTTTCACTGATTTGGGGTTACCATTCCAGTTCAATAGTACTTTTTCTTTGATGCCGCGCAGATCCGAAATATGGATGGTGATAAAAGCATCGTCCCAATACACCTCATCGTAGCGTTTAAGGCTTTCCTGAAATTTCCCAAACTCATCGAAATCACCGCTCAGCGATACCTTTGAATCATACACTACCACTTCATAGATCCCACGGTTCAATGTTTCAGGTTCTATATTTCCTTCGATTTGCAGGGATGAGGGAAGTAAATGGATGTCCCGTTTCACTAATTGATCATGTTCTCCGATCTGTACCCACTCACCCGCCGGCACAGTTAAGATCGGACCGTAAATGAGCTGATCATTGGCCCATTTCTGACTTACTTCATCTACGGCACGTATACTCAGATACTTCCGCTCAGTGATCAGTGAATCAACATACGCTAAGGGGATGAGCAATAGCAGCATCAATACAAGTATCGAAAATAGCTTTACAGTTACGGACTGACGGAATTTCCGAGATATGTTCTCAAAGATAGAATTGGCTTGTTCAGTTTCCATAAGATAGATATTAGGTTTAAAAGTACTTTGAAATACAAAGTTATAGGTTAAATTTTTTTAGTCGGTGTTTTGTTTTGATTTCAACGAACGTTGATGGAAGAAAAACCAGATAATACCGATCGTTGTGATCAACAGAGGTATAGCTCCCGGCTCACTTTCGGTTCCAATGTTTATGATAATTAATAGAACACCGAGCAGAGTGATAAAAAGAGAGGCATGTATCTTAAAATCCCGGGCTTTCATTGGTTTCTTATTTCTGAGCATTAATGATCTGTTCCAATACTTTTAAATGATTTTCAAAGGCTTTTTTCCCTTCCCCGGTGATGAAGTAGCTGGTATTCGGTTTACGATCTACAAAGCTCTTTTTTACACCAACGAAATCCAGTTTTTCCAGCGTTTTGATATGAGTGGCAAGATTGCCATCGGTCACATCCAGTAGTTCTTTCAAAGCGCTGAAATCGAGCGAATCATTCACAGCCAGTGCAGACATTATGCCTAATCTGATCCTGTTTTCGAATGCTTTATGAAGATCGTTAAAGGATACATTCATGAGTTTTGATCACCGCTCATATTTTGCATAAATGAAACTTCCGTACACAATATGGAGTGCTCCGAATCCGACTGTCCAGAGTGCCAGACTATATTGAATAAAAAGGATAGACAGCAGACCGAGTGTGATCTCGATCAAACCTAATACTTTTACATCCTTAAAGGTATAGTTGCCTGCCATATAAATAGCCAGACCATAGAAGATAAGCGTGGTTGGAAGGAGTAGTCCCAACATACTTTTAAAGATGAAAATAAAGGAAAGCATGCCTCCGGTTATCAGGATAATGGCCACATCGCTCATCATTCGTTTTGAGGTGGTGTTCCATGCCTTTTCACCCTTCTTTCTGGCATTACCAACGGAAAGGATGACGGCGGTACCCAGAGAAAGCATCAGCACTCCCAAACCCAGAAATACTAATCCACTGAGTCCCTCGAACGGGGCTGATGATTCCTGATAATAGTAAAGAATTGAATCGGGATCGAAATGGAGGATGCTTCTCGCAACCCATGCACCGGCAATGGCATAGATTCCGGCAAGCACACCTGCCCAGCCCGACAGGGACAAAAATTTGGAAGACCGTTCCATCATGGAGCGGATCTCGGTCAGGTCATTTAAGTAATCTTGTTCTTTCTTCATTCAAAGTACTTTTTATTACAAAGTACATCATACAGAAGAATTACACAATAGTTTCTTTCGAAATAAAAAAAGTGTGAACAGGGTTGAGCGAGAAGAACGGTTCTGCCCATTGAAACAGATTTAAACTATTTCTGAAGTATTGCAAAGACCTTGAGTAAAATTGACTTAAATATCATTGAGTAATAATTGGTATTTACAGTTCATGCCAATTATCTTCCCACGAAAATTATTAACTGCATTTCATGTCCGACGTTTCCAAAGAAGTTCATTTACGCACCAAAGGCGTATTGCCGGTTCAGAAACTGAAGATCCTGCGTGATCTCGGCATCTTAGATTCTCATCCTGATTATCCGATCAGAGATGATCAGTTTCAACCTAACTCGCTCGATCTGAGACTGGGTGAAATGGCCTACCGGGTGCGTTGCAGCTTTTTACCTGAAGATGAAACGGTGGAACAGAAGCTGGAAAAGCTGGAGCAGTATTCTTTTTCGTTAAAGGATGGTGCCGTACTGGAAGAAAATTGCGTGTATATCATTCCGTTACTGGAAAGACTCAATCTTCCTAAATCACATTTTTCCATTCAGCAAGGGTACACGAACGGAGCAGCTAAAGATGGAAGTGTGCAGTTATTTTCGCTGGAGAATCTTTCAGCAAAAGCGAATCCAAAATCTTCGACCGGTCGTCTGGATGTGTTTACCCGAGTGATCACAGATCATTCCCATCGTTTTGAGGAGATCAATCCCGGTTATCAGGGCAATCTGTATCTCGAAGTAGTTCCGAAGTCCTTTTCCATTAAAGTGAGAACCGGCCAACGATTGAATCAGCTTAGAATTCGCCATGGATTTGAAGTGGTTCCGGATCAGGATCTGTTACGCATCCATGCCTCCGAACCATTATTGTTCAACGAAAGTGTTGAGCCGGTAAGCATGGAACAGATCAAAGTGAATAAGGGATTATTCATGAGTGTGAATCTCAGTGGAAAGAAAGGAGAGATCATAGGCTATAAAGCTAAGAAGCACAGTAATTATATCGACCTGGATAATATCAATCATTATGAGGTGGATGAATTCTGGGAGCCGATCTATGCAGGAAAGGATAAGCAGTTCATCCTGGAACCAGAGGCCTTTTATATCTTTGCTTCGAAAGAACGGATCAGAGTCCCGGCCCATCTGGCCTGCGAAATGATGGCCTATGATACCGGTTCCGGTGAATTACGTACTCACTACGCCGGATTTTTTGACAGTGGTTTCGGAGGTACTTTAGAGGATAAAGGAGCCAGAGCCGTTTTGGAAGTCCGTTCTCACGACGTGCCTTTCATGATCGAGGACGGGCAGACTTTGTTCAGCATGCAATTTGAACCGAACACTGAAATTCCTGAACTTATCTACGGCAGAGAAATTAGCAGTAATTACCAGGGACAAGACCTGAAATTAGGAAAACACTTCAAACAGTAATGACTCCGTATCGCGTTACAAAATGTGTGTGCAAGAAGATCACTTTTAAGGAGATAAAAGTGTACGTTGAAGAGCATGGAGTTCAGGATGTGGAAGAACTTCGGGATGCCGGAGTATGCAGTTCAAAATGTCGCATGTGCGATCCCTATATCCGACTGATGATGGAAACCGGAGAAACAGAATTTAAGCCGGGTGCTTTTCTTGGGAATAAAGCCGGTTAACCATGGACAATCTGTTTTTTTGTGAACCGGAGCATATCTCTGAAGATCGGAAACAACTTATCCTTACCGGACAGGAAGCCATCCATTGTTCAAAAGTACTGAGAAAACGTACCGGGGATAGATTATCCGTGGCGGATGGTGCCGGTAGTCATTATTCCTGTACCATCACCATGAGTACAAAGCAACAGGTTTTCGCATCCATTGATGAGGTGATTACTCATGATCTTCCGGACAGAAAAAAGGTATTGGCCCTTGGAAGTATCAAGAAACGGGACCGGTTGGAGTTTGCGATCGAGAAAGCGGTAGAATTAGGTGCAACCGAACTTTGTTTGTTCAATTCTGATCACTCTGAACGAACCCGGATCAATGAAGACCGCACCCGTCAGCAAATAATTAGTGCGTTTAAACAGAGCGGTAGATTTTGGTTACCGGATCTTCGGGTGAAAGATTCGCTGGAAGAGGTGCTTGCAGAGTATGCTGATCTGCAGGCTGTGATGGCCCATGAAAAGACCAAAGTACAGGAACCCGGATTCCCGGCAGAGTCCGACCTTTTATTGCTGGTTGGACCGGAAGGAGGCTTCTCACCCCGGGAAACTAACTTGGTGGAATCTTCGGGGGGCATGTTGATCTCATTGGGGGCTAACCGGCTCCGCGCTGAAACAGCTGTTACCGCGATCTTATCACTGCTTCTTTTTAGATGATCTCGCTTTTGGATTGAATTCCAGACACAGCCCGATCCAATACTCCAGAGAGTCTTCCGAATCCAGATATTCCGGCGAAACATTGAAGTACCCTTTCATCGGGCGTTTAGCAAAATCCATAGGTCTGCAACCATCCTTACTCAGAACTTCATCGGTACGATCGGGATCGATTCTGATCATAAGTTCATCTTTAATGATGCCGGTACACATTTTGTTGTTAACCATGATAGCAAGTCCGCCAAACATTTTCTTTTCTTCAAAAGGAATACCTTTTGAATTCAGATGTTGAGAGATTCGGTCAGCCAGATAGGTATCGTATGCCATAGTGAATAGATGTGTTCAGGTACAGGATACAAAAACAGCCGGATTTTAAAACATAAAAAAACCTCACACCTGATAGATGTGAGGTCTCCAACAAACAACAGGTCAATTTAATGAGCCATATCGATCGAATAATCCTCAACTTCAACCGGCTCTTTTTCAACGCTCTTTATGGTATCAGCAAATTTTGTAATGGCCTCATAATGTAAATTCGAAACATCTTCAGTCACACCATTGATCTTCTTTGTGATCATCTTTTCGATGAAATTCATTTTACTTACCAGCAATTCTCCGCCAAATAGTCCTCTGGCACTAGCATGCTCCAGCAATGGGGTAGGGTAGGCGTGGTTAAGCTCTTCACTTGCCTGTTCATCATCTATATGGCAGATGAACAACCCCACATGTTTATGAAGCAATTCATCGATATTATCTTCACAAAAATGTTGAAGTTTCCGCTGAATTTTTCCCGCATGAATGGAACCGCCAATTATGATGGTATCAAATTCCTCTAAAGAAATGGGTTTGGTATCGTGCAGATTTACCGTTTTCGTTTGCTCGTGCCCCAATAATCCACTGAGCATGTGCACCACTTTTGCTGTTGTACCGTGGTGACTCATGTAAAGAATCAAGTTTTTCATACAGCAAGACCTCTAATAATTTTTCAATAAATCTACTATAAAATTATGAAGGTATGATGTAGCAGAACGTATAATCCTGAGAACAGGAGATTTCAGGGAATAAGATTCTTACTTATGGCTTTAAGGAAGGGGGCGTAAGGAACGGAACTCATAACTTTCAGGTCCTGCCCGAAGTTGGTATCCTCGGAAAGGAAATCGAATAAAAGATCGAGGGAATTGTTTTTAAAAAGATCTCTGAATACCCTTTGACTGTCTTCGGTTGAATTAGCCAGAATATGCAGCAACAGCAGGTCGTAGTAGCGATATCTGAACTTAGAAGGGGCGCTGCTCTCTGGTTTTCCGGTTTGGATGAGGGATTCTGCCAGTTGTTTAGAAAAATCCTGAACTCTCTTAAAGGTATATCCGGTACTTGGTTTGGTTAAACCGGCCATAGTCCCCAGATTGATCACTTTTTCCGACGAATAAAAGGGTATAGCCGGTTGATCGTTCATCGGAATTTCTCCGTACTCCTTTCTGATTATCTTATAATCCTCTTTTTCCAGCCCCAGTTTCTTTTTCAGGAATTTTCGGATCTTCTTTTTGTACTTCTTTTTCTTCATTGGTTCCGGCGAGAAAACAGTGAATTCTACTAACGCTTTATTATCTCTGAAGGGCAATACATACATGAAGGCAAATCCCTTTTTAAAGGAAGTATCCACATCCATGATCGTGAAGGTCTCCGCATCAAATTTCGGGGAATTCGTTTTTATCTCATATCCTAAAAAGTGCTGGATCAATGGATATTTGATTGAATAACTGATCTGCTCTGAGGGAGAAAAGATAGACTGAAAAATATAATCTGCCAGATAGGTATGACTGTCTTTAGTAACTAATACGGCCTTGCTTTTATTAGAGGAGAAATCCAGAATGCTCTCTTCCAGTAAGGTGAAGTTTTTATGATTTCTGAGCTCGGATAAGACGTATTCCTTAAAATCATTTTCCCTGATACAATAATAACAATGCTCATTCATGTACAGGTAGGAATCAAAGCCCAATCCCGAAAAATAACTTTTTCTCCATTTACGATAAATGATCTCTGAAAATGGAGGCTGATCTTTAGTCCAGAAACACCAGGTTTTCGTGTTATGAGGCGCAAAACTCTTATCAGTTAGCAGCACTTTTCCCTTGTAACCGCCTTTTGCCAGATACCAGGCCAGACTTAAGCCCGACATTCCGGCACCGGCAATGATGATGTCATACTTTTTTACATCGGGCATGAGAGAAAAATTGAAAGGTGTGCTAATTATCCTGATTATCAGGATAAGAATGAGCCGAATAATATTTCAAGAATACGACAAAGCAAAATCGAAATGATTGATCTTAGAAGTGATACGGTAACCCGACCGGTACAGGGAATGCTGAATGCCATGTTAGAAGCTGAAGTGGGGGATGACGTCTTTGCGGAAGATGCCACTGTGAATGCCTTTCAGGATAAAATAGCTGCACTTTTTGGTATGGAGGCCGGATTATTTGTGCCTAGTGGTACTATGAGTAATCAGTTAGGTCTCGCTGTACTGACCGAACCCGGAGATGAGATCCTGATTGATGAAAAAGGTCATGTGTTCAATTATGAAACCGGTGCAGCTTCCTTTCTTTCAGGCATTCAGATCTCACCGGTAGCCGGAAAGAGCGGAAAACTTTCGGTTGATCATATCAGGCATAAAGTGCGTGGAAATTATGATTGGGAACCGGTAACTAAAGTGTTATGTCTGGAGAATTCCACCAACAAAGGAGGAGGCGTTTGTTATACCAAAGAAGAATTGGTTGCTCTGAAAGCATTTGCCGATGAACAGGGGCTTTTTGTGCATTTGGATGGAGCCCGTATCTGGAATGCTATGATCGCTACGGAAATTGAGCCGGAGTTCTTTGGTCGTGTGTCTGATACTATTTCTGTGTGCTTCAGTAAGGGATTAGGTGCACCGGTTGGTTCCATGTTACTTTCAACAAAAGAACGGATAGCCAAAGCCCGCCGATACCGTAAGATGTGGGGTGGAGGAATGCGTCAGGTTGGCTTACTGGCCGCCGCTGCAGATTACGCTGTGGAACACCATTGGTCATTGTTGAACCAAGACCACCAACGAGCTAAAGAATTTGCGGCAACGGTGAGTGAATGTGCCGCTCTGAGTATAGATCTGGAATCTGTAGAGACGAATATTGTGATCTTTGATTGCCTGAATGAAGCGGCTCCGTCCGCATTAGAAAAACTGGCAGCCCATGATATACAAATGGTTCAGTTTGGTCCGGCTACCATCAGGGCCACGTTTCATTTTCAGGTTGGGGATGAACAGTTGGATAAGGTAAAGAGCGTTATAAAAGAGCTTTTTAATTAGTATAACCGGATGTAATTCACATTAACTTCTTCCTGAAACAAATACTATTCTCAATGCCCAGATATTGGCCATAGTTGGGAAATTGTTGATAGCCGGCTTTTTTATATAGCTGAATGGCATCCTTCTGACGCTTGCCGGTTTCCAGAATACATTCTGTGTACCCGGACTCTTTTGCCCAGAGTTCCAGTTCAGTTAACACGGCAGTGGCTATTCCTCTACCTCTGAATTCCGGAGATACATACATTCTTTTAATTTCCATGGTGGAACTGTTAAAAGATTTGATCGCTCCACATCCCACAGGTAAACCATCATCAAATGCTACAACTACCTGTTTCAGATCGTCAATTCCGTTGAACTGATCATAGAAATCATGGTCATCTCCATCAACTTCAGCCAGATATGAATCGAGTTTTTCAACCAATGCTATAAAATCGGTATCAGAGGAGGTTGTTCGTTTGATGGCAGCCATAGCTAGGGTAGAGATAGGATCCAGTCGATCAGTCGATCCGGCCAGGTTTTTAAATATTCAGTTCCCCGGGTAGTCGCCAGACTGTATCCGTGGCCGCCCGTGGGATAAATATGCATTTCTGCATAGATCCCATGCTGTTGCAACGCCTCATAAAAACGCAGACTATTCTGAATTGGAACTACATCATCATCTCCGGAATGGACCAGAAATGCAGGTGGGGTTTGATCAGTAACGTGTAATTCGTTTGAATACAGACGGATCATTTTTTCCTCCGGATCTTCACCTAATAAACTGTTTCGGGAGCCCATGTGGGTTACGGAGGCTTCCATACTTATTACAGGATAGATCAGGGCCATGAAATCCGGTCTCGCACTTACTGTATCTATCGATTTATCATCAAAGTATCGTTCATCGTTGTAATCGAATTTGGTGCCGAGCGTAGAAGCGAGATGTCCACCGGCAGAGAACCCAATCACACCTATTTGATGAGGATCAATATTCCATTCACCGGCATTTTTACGAACAGTTCTTATTGCCCGTTGTGCATCTTGTAAAGGGGCCAGCCTTCCGGTTTCAACAGATCTTGAATTAGGCATTCGATATTTCACCACAAAAGCGGCTATTCCATTTGAATTCAGCCATTTGGCGATCTCAGTACCTTCCCAGTCGTAGGCCAGTCCCTCATAACCACCCCCCGGCAATACGATCATTGCTTTCTGAATTGCACTAGCTTTTGGTGGCAGATAGATCTCAAGTGTGGGAGTCTGTACCTTGCTTATCCAAAGGATCTGATCAGAATTTTGCTCTTCCGTTTCATCAGATTGAATATGATTTTTTATCCCTTCAGGATATAATGGGATAATATCCTGTGCGTTTATAAAGGTAGGCAGTGCCAGAAATAAAAAACCGGCTATAAGGTATTTTTTCATAGTATTCAGGGTAAACTGTTCACGATGGCATCAACAACATAGTCAATTTCCTGCTGACTGATCACGAGTGGCGGGACAATGCGGAGGACATTTCCGCCAGCTGCATTTGACAAAACTCGTTGTTCAAACATTTTCTCAACTACAGGCCGGCCCGGTATCGTTAATTCAACTCCGATCATCAGGCCTTTGCCACGAACTTCCGAAACAGAATCAAGATGAGCGGTCTTTGACCGGATCTGTTCCATCATATAAACTCCTTTTTCAGCGGCCATCTCTATCAGATTTTCCTTTTCGATGGCTTTAAGAGTGGCGTTACCCACTGCGGTAGCAAATGGGTTACCTCCGAAAGTGGTACCATGATTTCCGAAAGTAAGTACCTGTGCGATCTCTTCTTTGGCCATGATGGCTCCGATGGGAATTCCTCCGGCCAATGCTTTTGCAGAAGCTATGATATCCGGTTTGATACCGTAATGCTCAAACGCCCAGAATTTCCCGGTTCTTCCAACACCCGTTTGCACTTCATCGATAATGAGCAGGATATTCTTTGAGTCACACAGTTCCCGGATCTTTATTACGTACTCTGGTTTGGCCACATGCACACCACTGTTCCCTTGAATTAGCTCCATCGCGATGGCCACCGTTTGGTCGTCTATAACTTGTTCAAGTGCTTCAAGATCGTTGAATTCAGCTTTTGCAAAACCGGTTGGCAGGGGAGAGAATCCCTCCTGATAATGCTCGGAACTCATGGTAATGGTGGATAAGGTCCGGCCATGAAATCCATGTTTAAGTGAAATGATATTTCCACTTTTTCCCTGTTGATGCCCCCACTTTCTGGCCAGCTTAATGCTCCCTTCCATAGCTTCGGCACCACTGTTACAAAGAAATACCCGTTCGAGTCCGCTCAGGTAGGTTAAACGGGAAATAAATTCACTTTGAGCCTCGGTATAATAAAAGTTAGATACATGAAGTAATTTTCCGGCCTGTTCCCGGATCGCTTCTACAATGGCAGGGTGAGAATGGCCGAGATTATTGACTGCAATACCTGTCAGTGCATCAATATATTCTACTCCGTTTGTATCCCACACTCTGGCTCCTAGTCCTCTTTCTAACGTGACCGGGAACCGCTTATACACTTGAAAGTGATGTTGTTTCTCTAATTCCTGTGCTTGATCCATAATTCAGAAGATTTTTTGCTGAAGATAGTAAATATGATTTGAAAGGCTTGGAATAGATGTGATGAATTAACAACTCAAATATACCCCAATTGCGGTATTGTGAAGTACAGGTACATGCAATAAAATCCAATGTATCTATCAAACTAAACTATTGGGGGCAAGAATGACAACAATTAAACGATTGTTTTTCGGGGTTATGGGGCTGGTGCTCTTGGGTACGGCCTGTACCACACTCGACAAAACATCAACACCCATTGACCATCCGTTGATGGTCGGAGCCTATGTGGCGCCAAATGTGAAAGCGAGTGAGATTCCTCTCGCTCTGGAAAAATATCTGGATGATGACAATTCTGAAACTTCTACCGTTTCTGGAAACTACCGGGTAAGTACGATGACATCCAGCGACGGGATCTATCCCGCATGGCAGGTATGTGATGAGAATGATGCGATCATGATCATCGACTGGATCTGGCTGAGTCAGGATTTCTTTGGACTCGCTTACAATGATCAGTACAGAAGAGTGTATGCATATTTCAGAGCTAATTAATAGGGGATCTTTAAAATGAAAATGACAAGAAATCTATTACTAATACTTATCGTTGGCTGGGCTGTACAAGGTTGTACCAGTTTTGAGGCTACACTGGCCATGGAAGAGACGGCATATCCGATTTCCATGAATGAGTTATTATACTCTGATAACCTGGAAGAAATCGGTCCAACCGCATACCGTAAAGTGGGATCGTTTAAATTTACCCGATATATGACCGGGTTATTTCATGGGAAAGTTCCGTTGACCCAAACAGATTTTGATCTTTCAGATGATATCAATGAAGCGATCAAAGCCAAAGGTGGGAATGCAATGGTTAACTTCAGAGCTAAAACCAGTTCCAATGCGATCACAACCACGGTAGTTGGAACAGCCGGTACCATCATAATGCCTACTATCGGTATCGTAGATATGGCTAATAAGAAATATGTTCGTGGAGCACTGATCACAGCACTTGGATTCGCCTTACCAAACATTTCAAAAGTGGTGGTTAAAGGTGATATCGTGGTGATCGAAGACCGGTACCTTTCAGAAATGCCAAGTTTTGACACTCATCAACTAATTCAGGATGCGATCTCAAAATCCATACTGGAAACTTCAGAAACTACCTCATCAGATAAATAAGATCTGTACCCATTTTTTTGGTGAATGAGTGAGTAAAGGACGCGGAGACGCGTCCTTTTTTATTTGGTAATGCTTGTATTTAAAAAGTACGAGTCTGAATACTTAGCAAATATGTCATTTCCATAGGTGGATAAGGCCCGTTGTTCATGTTAGATACGGGGTACTCTGAAACCGATTTATACATTGAGTTCCGATAAACTGTTTTTGGTATTTCAGTACAATCACAGGAGCTGCAATCCGATCCGTCCCCGTTCAAGATCTAGTGAGATGATCTCCACAGTAATAATATCTCCAACACCAACTACATCATGCGGATCTTCAACTTTACGTCCGCCTAAGGCCATATTGGAAATATGCAGCAGTCCGTCCTGTTTTACGCCGATATCTACAAAAGCACCGAAATCTACCACATTACGAACGGTTCCTTCCAGCTTTTGACCTTCTTTCAGATCGTCCATGGTCATCACATCGGTTCTCAGTAAAGGTTTCTGAAGGTCTTCACGTGGATCGCGTCCCGGCTTCATCAGGTTTTCGATGATAAGCTCTAACGTTGGTACTCCAACTCCAATCTGCTCCGCAACCTGAGTGGTATTTATATTACTGAGCTTTGCCTCGATCTCCTTCTTCTTTGATGACAGCTTATCTACATCGATGGAGAATAGATTACAAAGCTTTTCAGCAGCCTCATAGCTCTCGGGGTGAATAGCCGTGTTATCGAGTGGATTGGTTGCTTCGGGAATTCTCATGAATCCGGCTGCCTGCTGAAACCGGAACTCACCAACTCCTTCTATCTCTTTGATCTGATCTCTTGAGGTAAATATCCCGGTGTCTTCCCGCCGTTTTACAATATTCTCGGCTACTCGTTTACTCAATCCTGAGATATGAGAAAGCAGAGGGGCACTGGCCGTATTCAGATTCACTCCAACCTGATTTACACAACTTTCGACCACATCATCGAGTTTACCGGCAAGTTGAACCTGATTTACATCGTGCTGATACAGGCCAACACCTATCGATTTCGGGTCGATCTTTACGAGTTCTGCCAGCGGATCCAACACACGACGCGCAATGGAGATATTGCCACGTTGAGCGGCATCCAGCTCGGGGAATTCCTCCCGGGCCACTTTTGATGCAGAATACACAGAAGCACCGGCTTCATTTACGATGAGGTAGCTTAGCTCCTGATCTTTTTGATATTCGCCCCGTTTTTGGATGAAATCAGCAATGAATTGCTCTGTTTCTCTGCTCGCCGTACCGTTTCCTATGGCGATCAAATTGATATTGTACTTATTGATCAGCCGGTCGAGAGTAACTTCAGATTCTGCCACTTTTTTCTGGGGTGGAGTAGGGTAGATGGTGGTTCCATCCAGATATTTTCCGGTCTCATCCACCACAGCCACTTTACAGCCGGTTCGGTATGCAGGGTCAATTCCCATGATGATCTTATGCTGCATCGGGGGTTGCATAAGTAAATTCCCGAGATTCGTAGCAAAGGTTTCAATTGCGTGCTGATCGGCACGGTCGGTAAGAGAATTTCTGAGTTCCCGTTCCAGAGATGGGAATAATAACCGTTTATAGGCCTCTTCAACGGCATCCTGAAGATTCTCTGTAAAGATGCTCATGTCATTGGTAATTACTATATCATCAATGGTCTCTAAAGTGCGCTCTTCCCAGAGTTCTGTTTTAACAAATAGAACATTTTCACGTTCGCCACGGTTTATGGCCAGTATCTGGTAAGGTTTTAGTTTTGCCGCTTTATAGGAGAACTCATAATAGTCCTCAAAATTAGTCCGCCCCTCAACTGTTGGATTTTTCTTTGTGGTGATATTTGCATGGTTAAGAAAAATATCACGGAGACGCTCCCGCACTTCCAGAGTTTCATTGATCCATTCAGCCACGATATCGGTGGCACCTGACCAAACATCAACTAACGAGGTTACCTCTAATTCCTCATTGAGATACTCTTTGGCATACTCATCAGGATCGCCCTTAGTGATCTCCTGATCCCATATAAGCTGTGCCAATGGCTCCAACCCTTTCTCTTTAGCTTTATCTCCCCGAGTTTTTCGCTTGGGTTTATACGGCAGATAAATGTCCTCGAGGGTGGTAAGATCTGTGCAGTTTATGATCTGTTGTTCCAACTCCGGGGTAAGCTTTTCCTGGTCTTTGATAGATTTGAGAATAGCCTCTTTCCGGTTTTCCAGTGTAGTTTGAACTTCAAGGGCATCTCTTACATCCCGTAATTGTTCTTCATCAAGTCCACCGGTAGCTTCTTTTCGGTAACGAGCTAAAAACGGAATAGTGGCCCCCTCATCAAGAAAGCCGGCTACACTTTCAATTTGTCTGCTGCTGATGGATAACTGCTTGGAAATACGATCTATAATGGCAGATTTGGTCATTAAATAATCTTGTTAGTTTTAAAAATCGGGGCACAAAAATATGGAGAGTTTCAATGTCATAACACTTGAATTTTTCCAAAACTAAATTTGAACGGGGAAAATTAATTTCGTCTAGTTCACAGATTCTTCATTTAGCATTATTAAGCTACTAGCAGACATATACTTATGAGGTGAAAGCAACGCTTCATGATAATCACGAACCCAGAGGAAGTAATTGGTCGTGGAAGAAGTAATTAACATTCAGGAACCGAAAAAGGAAGCGAATCTAAGATTTTTTGTTTGGGAATACTTCGCTCAAGCTTCACCAGTCAACAATGAGAACAGTATTTCATTTATTTATCCTGATAAAAATAAGAGTCTAGTGGTGTTGATTTAGAAGCTGTGATCGCTTTCTAAAAATACCTCTATTAACCAAAGGGTAGGCCGTGAAAAGCTTGCCCTTTTTTATTTTACTTATAATATTATATAGACAAAAATATATAATATGTATTCGAAATTAATGCTTTAAACGAATACATAAGTACCGGAGACCTTAATTTTTTAAGCGGATAAAACACTTCATAAAATCTACACAAAAGGGTGTTAGTTTGGTCTCGAATTAAGTAACAAAGGTTACAATCTTGACTTTGGGAATAGAAGAAAACCATACAATAGAGGTAATAGAATGAAAAAGTTAATAGTCGCTCTGGTTTTGCTGTTCATTGGAAATTCACTTTCAGCACAAACCAATTACACCTTAAATAACTCGAAAAGCACCTTAACCATCGAAGGAACTTCTACAATCCATGATTGGGAAAGTGAAGCTGAAAAAGTAACAGGTGAGGCTGTTCTTGAGTTATCAGATAATGAATTAATAAATATATCCAGCCTTGCATTTAAAGTTGAAGTAAAGTCTATAAAAAGTGGTAAACGAATTATGGACAGTAAAACTAAAGATGCATTGAAGGAAAAATCCAATCCAGAGATCATTTTTAAATTAGATACTATCGAAAATCTTACCGCAGATAGTGTTTCAGCTAAAGGAACTTTGAATATAGAAGGCAAAACCAATGAAGTGATCCTGAATGCCGCTTATTCTATAGGTCCTGATGGTTCAATATCGATCAACGGCTCTCAGCCCATCAAAATGACAGATTATAATATTGATCCCCCAACTGCCATGATGGGAACCATGAAGACCGGCGATGATGTAACCGTGATCTACAACGTCTTATACACTAAAAACTAACCAATCCTAATAATAGAGGAGTAAAGTAATGAAAACTCTAGCTAAAGCTTTTACAAGCTTACTAATCCTTATGTCTGTGATCACCTTAAGTGTTTCAGCTCAGACAGCACAAATCCAATACATGAACGAGCCTGGCAAGGCTAATCTAAACCAATTCGAAGCACCTAAAACTACAGATGTAGAATTTACCGGCTTGCAAGTACGTGTTGGTGGTGATTTTGCACTCCAGTTCCAGGGATTCACTCAAACTAACTCCGGCGACAGCCTCGCTGAGATCTCTCCAAATTTCAACCTGCCAACCGCAAACCTGAACTTCGACGTTCAACTTGCCGATGGTATGAGAATGCACCTGCGTACTTATTTATCTTCAAGACACCACTCTGAAGCATATGTGAAAGGCGGATACATGCAAATTGATAAATTAGACTTCATTTCTGAAGGATTTGCATCAGATCTTATGGATGTACTGAGAATCCGTGTAGGTATGGATGAATATAATTATGGCGATACTCACTTCAGAAGAAGTGATAATGCTGCAGCTATTTACAACCCATTTGTAGGAAACTACCTGATGGACTCATTCTCTACAGAGCCTTTCATGGAAGTAAGTATGCTAAATAATGGCATCATTGCTGTTCTTGGTGCAACCAATGGTCGCTTAAATCAAAGTGTTGCTGCAACGGATGATGGTATTGCCCTGTATGGTAAAGTTGGTTACGACTCACAGATCAATGAAGATCTGAGAGTTCGTCTGACTGGTTCTTTCTATAACAGTACTGACAAAGGTACCCGTGATTATCTGTACCATGGTGATCGTGCCGGTGGACGTTACTACGGTATCGATGACGGTCGTGGCGATTTTTCTCCAAGAATCAATACCGGATATGCTTATCAAACAGCTTTCCAGATCAACCCATTTGTTAAATTCCAGGGGTTAGAGTTCTTCGGTGTGTTTGAAATGGCAAGCAATGGTGATGACGCTGTTGGTGGATCTTTCACACAGCTCGGAGCAGAAGCACTTTACAGATTCGGAAATAACGAAGACTTTTATGTGGGTGGTCGTTTTAATTCTGTAACCGGAGAATTTACCGACGCAACTCCTACTTACGAAGTGAGCAGAATTAACGTAGGTGGTGGTTGGTTCCTAACCGACAATGTACTTACAAAACTTGAGTATGTTAGCCAGACTTACGGTGGCGACTACACTACAGGAAGCGCACTTGAGGGTGCAGAATTCAGCGGACTTATGCTAGAAGCAGTGATCAGCTTCTGATAAACATAGATGACCTCATGTTAATCAAAGGGTGACTCCGTTAGGGGTTGCCCTTTTTTATTGCTTGATGCGAAGAGTAAAATTGATCTCCAGTTCATCGTTTACTTTAATGAGACCAAATAATGCAGTAGGAGGGGTAAGGGCAAAATCAGTCATTTTTACGATCTGAGTGCCACCTATCACAGCGGATTCTTCTTCTATTGATACATCATGTAAGGTTACCCGATAGGTGTTGGTAACTTCAGCAATGGTAATGGCCACATCAGCCTGAGAAGGTGCTCCGTCAACGCGGAAAACTTTTACCAGTTCAACATTAATGTTCGGGTATTTGTCACTTTTCAGGGTCTTACGGAAATCCCGGTTTATTACTTTTTTGCCACAATCAAAAGAATCGACTTCCAGGATTAGTTCATCTCCTGAAATTTCATAGGTTGCTTCCTGAACGTCTACATAATGTTTGGTCTCATCTTCTTCGATCTCTTCATCATATACACATTCAAAATCATTTACATTTGATGTTCCATTAATTTTTAACTTACCACTCTCTAGAATTATGGAGTTTGATTCTCTGTTTTGCCAGGCGGTAGCAGTTTTTGGTACTGCTAAGCTGTATAGGAGTCCGGCAGATAAGATCAAGACGGTTTTTGAAGCTCTCATTTTTTCTCATTTAATACTCACTACTAAAAATACACTAAATCATGGCTGACATCAAAGAGTTACTTGACGCTGCGGTAGAAATTGCCCGAATCGGAGGGGCAAATACTTTAAAATATTTTCAGAAAGATTTTGAAGTGATCAGTAAGGCAGATGATTCTCCGGTAACCATCGCTGATAAAACTACCGAACAGATCATCAGAGAGGAAATTCTTAAACGATATCCGGATCATGGAATCATTGGAGAGGAATACGGGAGAACCAATGAAGACAGTTCCATCCAGTGGGTGTTAGACCCAATTGACGGTACCAAATCATTTATTCACGGGGTACCATTCTACACAACGTTGATCGGTATCATGATTGATAATGAACCTCAGGTTGGTGTGATCTACGCACCGGCTTTAGATGAGATGTGTGCCGCAGGAATTGGCCTCGGAGCCACTTTTAATGGTAAGCCATGTAAAGTTAAAGAAACGAGTGAATTAAAGGACTCTACTCTTCTGGTAACTGAGATCAAACGTTTTCAGGATTGTGGAATGCAGCCTCAGTTTCAGGAACTTCTTGAGAAAACCAAGATACACCGAACATGGGGCGATGCATACGGCCACATGATGGTTGCGATCGGCCGGGCCGAGATCATGTTCGATCCGATACTCAACATCTGGGACGCTGCAGCGTTACTACCTGTAGTTAAAGAATCCGGTGGAGTGTTCAGTGATACAACCGGAGTTGAAACCATCCACTCCGGTAACGGATTTTCTACAAACAAAGCCCTATACCCCAAATTAAAAGCTATTTTTGAGTCACACGCGAAGAATGATCAGTAAAAAACTGTCTGTATTTTCTCTTTTTCTAAGTATTATTTTCAGCCTGAATCAGGAATGTAGTAGTCAAAAACCCTATGACTATGCCTATATGCCTGATCAGCCATTCGATTACCAACACATGGATCTTACTCTCACTCTGGAGCCGGAACAGCATCTGGCCCGGGGTGTGGTTACCTATCAGGTATCCTCAAAACAGGATGGGATCACAAGTCTTGCTCTGGATATTGAGGAATCTGCTGTGGATGCAGTTTCTGTTAATGGTAAGACCACCGATTATGAGATCAGGGAAGGTAAACTTGTCGTACAATTACCTGATACCACTCAAAGGGGAAAACCCTTTGACATAACCGTCACCTGGCAATCGAACAGTGAATTCGGGCTATATAAAGATTCATTTGGTAATTTTTGGTCCTCCAAAAATCCACTGGCCCACCGGCACTGGTTGCCGGGGTTCGATCATCCCAGAAACGAGCTTTCATTTACTGCCTCGTTCATAATTCCCGTTGAGACTGAAGTTATGTTTAATGGAGATCTGGAGGGCTCGGTTCCACAATCAGAAACAACAAAGAAAGTGACCTTTAGCTCAGAAACGGAAGTCCCTTTTACCGGACTCGGTTTCGCCTTTGGAGATTTTGAGATCACCGAGGTGACTTCCGGATTTACTAAGGTTCGATTGTTTAGCACCGAAGATTTCTTATCGGATGAAGCAAGTTCAACTCTTGTAAAGCAGGCTTCTGAGATAAAAAAATCAGTGGAAGAGAAACTATCCCGGGAATACCCGTGGGAGAGTCTCAATATTGTTATGCTACCGGATAATTTTTGGGAAGAACGTACAAATGGTACAGGCATCATTTACTTGTATGAAAACCTGGGCGATTTTAGTCCACAGTTGAAAAGAGGTATTTATTCCCAATGGTTTGGTGAGTTTCACCGGGTGGAGCAGTTTGTAGATCTGAGCGGTTATATGGATTTCGCCCAAACCGCACTGCATTTTGAACTGGAAGAGGCTCCGATCATAATAGAGAATCCCGATTCTATGTTCCTGATCGATCAGTGGAATGCCTGGCAGCAAGCGTATCCCGGTGAAAATGAATTGGTACAACAAACGGTATCTTCATCATTACCTATATTGATAAGAGAAGATCAGGGTGTGAATCAGGTATATAACTATATCGAATATTGGTATCAGGAAACGGGTATTCCATTTAATTCACTGGATGTTCCTTCAATAAAGGAAGAAGGATCTAAAGAGAGGAGAGACTATCCGGTTTATCATTTGGATACCTATTATGATGAGGCTAATTCGGAAATTGAGATGGTCTTCACATTGGTGGAAGGAGATGGCAGCGAATTATACGAAGCCACACTGAATGTGTTTACCTTCGACAAATCCGCCAGTCATAAATTGTTGTTCACCGGAGAATCTGATACGCTGAGAAAGAAAATATCACCAACTACCGAGTTCGTAAATATTCAAACGGTAACTTTGCCCGCCGAAAATGTTGAGTTTGGCGATTTCCCCTTGTACTTCATACTGAATGAATTGAGGAATGAGGATCCTGAGAATCGAAAACAGGCCGCTATATTATTGCAAAAGAATGCGGATAATCCTGATCTGCAACTTGCATTGAACGATGTTCTTGCTAACGAGGAAGTACCCGAAGTAAAAGCAGAACTTTTACTGGCATTAGCCCAGATAACAAATGGCGCTATCGGTACCGAGGAGCTGTTTATCAATGAATTATCAAATAGTTCGGAAGATATTGAAGTGGCGGCACTAACGGCGCTTCGTAAGTTTCCGGAAAATGAGTGGGTTAGTTCTTCGGTACGTTCAAAAATACTGAATACGGAATCTGAGCTGGTTTTTAAAACGGCTCTTTCAACCTATAAGGAGCTTGCTGACACCGAAGCATTGACTTCATTAGTGGATAGAATCAGAAGAAATGATACTACCGGTATAAAAACATTGGGAATTCTGAGTGAAGTCATTACCCCTGAAAATTCGGAGGAATTTATTCCAATCGGGGAAGCATATCTGGACTATGATTTCCCTCATACCACCAGAGAAGAAGCGTTAACCTTTTTGCTTAAGAATGATTACTCCGAGGAAAGGTGGAAAACACGATTAAACGATCTTTCAGAAGATAATGACCCACGTATTCGCTTTGTTAGTTTAAACGGTGCTACAAAGTTAAGTAAAAGTGCGGCATTACTTTACCTGAACACGATCATTGGCAACGAATTTGATATCAGAATCTATTCCAAAGCAGAGGAATTAAAAGAACTCATCTCGGAATAAAAAAAGCACTCCATATTCGGAGTGCTTTTTAATTAAGACTATCCGGTTATTCCTAGCTTTGTCTGATCCACTTCACAAGTTCTTTGTATGAAGGTTTCTTTCCATACATAAGAATTCCCACTCTGTAGATCTTGGCGGCCATCCACATCAGTCCGGCAAATGTTCCTGCCATTAATGCTATGGATAACAGGACCTCCCAGACAGGTACATTACTACTTACTATTCGAGTCATCATATTGATCGGTGAAGTAAGGGGGAACAGTGAGGCAAATAAGGCCAAAGACGAATCAGGATTTTCAGCAATCTTGAAATTCAACATATATCCGGCAAAGATCGGTAACATAACCGGCATCATGAATTGCTGAGTATCTTGTTCAGAGTCAACTGCGGCACCGATCGCTGCAAATACAGCACTGTAGATCAGGAAGCCCAATACAAAGAAAATGAAAAAGTAAACAAATACCATGGGGTCGATCACAAACTGCTCTAACTGACTTGGATCAAAATTATTAGCAGCTATCTCGGCAGCTTCGGGTGGTAAATTTGCCTGTTGTTGATTCATGAACATGGTGGCTACAGGTGCAGCCGCAACAGAGAGGCCAGCATATACGGCGATCCATAACCCGAATTGAGTGAGTGCAAGCAGGCACACCCCGAATAATTTACCGATCATTAACTCGATCGGTTTAACCGAGGAGGCGATCACTTCAACGATACGATTCGTTTTTTCTTCGATCACACTACGCATTAATACCGCTCCGTATCCAAATAAGCCTACAAAGATCATAATGCCAAGGATGATACCCAGAATGGTGCCAAACACAGCATTATCCTGTTCTTCACCTTCTTCGGTGAGCTTCTTTGCTTCTAAAGAGGGACGCTGTTCAAAGATCTTTCGGATATCGTCAGATACATTCGCCCGTGCGAGACGTTCTTCCCGCACCACACTTCTTATATCTGATCTGATGGACTCAATAAAGCTGATACCACCACTGCCGCCATACAATAAGGTTGGGCTGGTATTACTATCAATCACTGCATTAGAAAGAGTGATGTAACCATCCAGTTTTCCGTTCAAAACCTCTTTTCGGAGTGAGTCGGCATAAATGTCACTCACATCTATATACCGGGCTTCATTTTGTTCAACTAACCGTTCAAACAATACTCCGGTTTCATCAACAATTCCTACTTTCTTTTCCACTTCGGTATCGGTAACCGTGATGTAAACCATCACCGCCATAAAACCAATGATCACCAATGGTGTAAGTATGGTGGAAAGTATAAATGACTTGGTTCGAACCCGGGTGAGATATTCACGTTGTAATACTAAAAGTACTTTACTGAAATTCATGATTATGCCTCCATATTTTTGATGTTGTCGTCCCCAACGGTTGAGATGAATATCTCGTTTAAGGAGGGTTCGACCCGTTCGAATTTATGGATCTCGGCATGTTCCATAGCCGTTCTCAGGATGTCCTGCATATTCTGATCATCTAAAATTCGAATTTCGGCAAAGTTTGTGGATCGGTTGTTGATCCGTACTTGCTCAAGATCATCTAAAAAGGATCCGTCGCCTTCAAATTCCAGATTGATGGTATTTTTACCAAACGAACGTTTCACCTGTCTTAGATTTCCCTGAAGAACAGCTTTTCCGTTATTGAATAAGCAAATATCGTCACACATCTGCTCAACCTGTTCCATACGATGAGTAGAAAATAAAATGGTTTTACCTTGTTGCTTCAGATCTATGATCACTTCTTTTAATGTCTCACTATTGATGGGATCAAGTCCACTGAAAGGCTCATCAAAAATATAGATATCGGGATCGTGAGCAATGGTGGCTATAAACTGAATCTTTTGAGACATCCCTTTTGAGAGTTCACCCACTTCCTTCTTTTTCCAGTCAGAGGCCCCGAATCGGTCCAGCCAGAAATCGATCGCTTTATTCGCATCTTTTGTATTCATTCCTTTCAGCTTGGTAAGATAAAGCAGTTGTTCTCCTACCTTCATTTTTTTGTACAGCCCTCTTTCTTCCGGCATGTATCCGATCATTTTTTGAGTTTCCGGACTTGCAGTTACCCCATTTATGGTGATGGAGCCTTCATCAGGCGCAAGAATATTATTTATCATTCGGATGGTGGTGGTTTTACCGGCCCCATTTGGACCCAGCAGACCAAAGATCCTGCCTTTTTCCACTGTAAAACTAACCTGATTGACCGCCTTAGTTTTGCCAAAAGATTTGGATATGGCGTCGACTTGTATGATTCCCATATTACCCTGTTTGTTCTGGTTTTAATTTAAGGTAAAAACTTTAAGAGATTGGTATATGCCCTTTTTAAGATGCTCAAAGTTTCGTTATTTCCAATAAACGAAATCGTAGCTACGAGAACCAATTAAAAGGGTTTCAGGATTTTATGAACATCATTCATTTAAGCGCGGAGTGTTACCCGGCAGCAAAAGCGGGGGGACTTGGTGATGTGGTTGGAGCATTACCAAAATACCTGAATCAAATGGGAGAGCACTGTGAAGTGATCATCCCAAAATATCAGACGAAATGGATCGACAGTCAGGAGTATGACATAGTTTGGGAAGCGAATGCACCGTTAGGAGCTGATTATTTCCACTATAAGATTCTCAAAGAAAAGAATGACATACTTGGCTTTCCTCTGTATGTAGTTGAGATACCTGGCAGGTTCGACCGTCCCGGAATTTATATTGATCCATGGTCAGGTCATGGCTATTGGGATGAATTTGAACGTTCTCTTTCATTTCAGATAGCTGCACTTGAGTATATTAACGGAAGAGAGGGAATACCCGATGTGATCCATTGTCATGATCATCAGACCGGATTGATCCCGTTTATGACAAGTCAGAGTTACAGATATTCTGCGTTAAAAGAAGTGCCAACAGTTATTACGGTACATAATGCTGAGTATCATGGTGAACATGAGATGGGTAAACGTTTTCTACTCCCTGAATACGATCATTCTCAGACAGGATTACTGGAATGGAATGGTAAATTAAATTCTCTGGCAGCCGGACTAAAATGTGCCTGGCAGATCTCGACCGTGTCGCAGAGTTATATGGGGGAATTGGCCTATAACAGTAATGGGCTTGAATTCATGTTCGAACTGGAAAAAGGGAAGTCCCGGGGTATCGTCAATGGCATCGACTCTGAAGTATGGAATCCAAAGACCGACCCATTAGTTTCCGTGAATTATGGGCTGAGGGATCTGATTAAAGGTAAGAGAGCCAATAAAGAAATTCTTTGTAAACAATTCGATCTGGACCCGGATATTCCAACCATCGCATTTATAGGGCGATTGGTTAAAGAGAAAGGAGCTGATCTGTTACCGGACTTGATCCGCTCTTTCCTTTACGGAGAAGAACAGGTCAATTTTGTACTGCTTGGAACTGGCGATCCGGCATTACATGCTATTTTCGAGGAAATGGATAACGAGCATGTGGGATATTTTGATGCCACCCTTGAGTATAATGAACAGCTGGCACATCAGATGTATGCAGGGGCTGATTTTATGCTCATGCCCTCCAGAGTGGAGCCTTGTGGGTTAAATCAGCTGTATGCAATGCGATATGGTACAATTCCAATTGTACGATCGGTTGGGGGACTTAAAGATACTGTGAAAGATCTGTCTGAAGAGGAAGGATATGGAATCAGATTCGATGACTTTACTCTCGAAGCAGCGAAAAATGCAGTGAGTAGGGCTATTTCACTTCATAGCGATTCCAAATCACATAAAGAGGTGATGAGAAGAATCGTAAAATTAGATTTTTCCTGGGGTAGTTCAGCAAAAGAATATATTAAAATGTATAACGATATAATTAAATAAGACTTATGAAGGATTCAGTTATTGCAGTCATCTTAGGCGGAGGAAGGGGAACCAGATTATTCCCATTAACCGACCATCGGTCAAAACCAGCTGTACCGGTAGGCGGAAAATACCGATTGGTGGATATACCGATCTCGAATTGTTTGAATTCAGACATCAGAAAAATCTATGTGCTAACCCAGTTTAATTCAGCTTCCTTAAACAGACACATAAAGAATACATACAATTTTGATGTATTCAGCAGTGGTTTTGTGGATATACTGGCTGCGGAACAGACTGCACAGAATACGGAATGGTTCCAGGGTACAGCTGATGCGGTTCGTCAGTCCATCCATCATATGGAGAACCACAATTATGAGCATGTGTTAGTACTTTCCGGTGATCAATTGTATCAGATGGATTACCGTCTGATGCTTGACCGACACAAAGAAAACTGTAATGATCTTACTGTGGCAACCATTCCGGTGGTTGCGGAGGATGCTACCGGTTTCGGCATTATGAAAACCAATAAAGATGGAATGATAGATTCATTTGTTGAAAAACCATCAATGGATGAATTGGAAAAATGGAAAAGTTCGGTGCCTGAGCCCTACAAAAGTCAGAATAAGCATTATCTGGCTTCAATGGGTATTTACATTTTTAATCGTGAACTCATTCTTAAGCTCTTTAATGAGAATCCTGAAGCTACTGACTTTGGAAAAGAGATCATCCCAAAAGCTCTTACTGAAGGTTTTAAGGTTGGTAGCTATGAATTCGGTAAATATTGGACCGATATAGGAACCATCAAATCATTCTTTGATGCTAATATCTCTTTAGCTGATACCGTACCTGAATTCAACTTGTACGATAATGAGAATTACATTTATACAAGAGCACGATTGCTTCCTGCCTCGAAAGTGATGGGAACAACCATGGAGCACTGTTTAATGGCAGAAGGGTGTATTGTGGAGGCAAGCCGAATCGTTCGTTCTGTAATTGGTATTCGTTCAAGGATCGGTAAAGGGACAACGATCGAGAACTCCATAATTATGGGTAATGATTATTTTCAAAGCAGAGAATTCATAGAGACAAGCTCCGGTGAAAGACCGGCAATGGGAATCGGGCAACGGTGCTATATCAGTAATTGTATTATTGATAAAAACGTAAGCATCGGAAATGATGTCCGCATTGTCGGGGGAGATCATCTAGAGGATTCTGATCACAAATACCATTATGTAAGAGATGGAATAATCATTGTTAAGAAGGGAACGGTTATTCCTGAAGGCACAATAATCTGATCTTTTCAGCCCTCTGATTTCAGAGGGCTTTTTTTTGTCTGAAAAAAATGCTGAAAATTCCTTAAGTATTTTTTACCGATGGCCGATAATTCAGGTAAGCCCTAAGGGCAAGAGAGAATACACCTGATTAATTATTAAAAAATTTTAATATTAAAAATAATTAACAAAGTGTTGGTTTTAGCTTAAGGATATAAGATTGAGCATTAGATAGTATAAGACTGATTTATTTCTTTATGAGCGAGATTTTAAATAGGTCAAGAGAGAGTTTTTTTAACGTCAAGAGTAAAAGGACAGGAAAGTGTTAGGATTGGAATCGATAGGGAATAGTTTATCTGCCTCTGAAAAGGAGTCATACCAGATTCTTGTTGTCGAAGACAATAGAATAAACCGTAAAGTGGTTGAGAAAACGCTTAATAAAGCAGGATTTAAGTGTGATCTTGCATCCAATGGACTAGAGGCTTTAGAGATACTACATCACAAGGAATATGATATCATCTTTATGGATGTGCATATGCCGGAAATGGATGGTATGGAAGCAACCAGAGAGATCAGAAGTAAACACGGCACCCACAATGCCCAAATTCCGATTATTGCATTTACTGCAAGTGTTTTGGATCACGAAAAAGAATTGTGTATTGAAGCAGGAATGAATGATTTTATTCCAAAACCGGTAGAATTACATCGTTTGATTGAAACATTGAGTAATTGGGTTCAGAAGGTAGAATTAGTTAGCTAATTATTCTCCGGTAAAGAAAAAGCCAGAATCTGATTTCCTGATACGGTTCCAAGTTTCTCACCACCACAAGCCAGAACAATGTATTGTTTTCCGTTTAGCTGATAGGTTGAAGGCGTTGCAAAAGATGCAGCAGGAAGCTTGAATTCCCAGATCTTTTTTCCGGTATGTTTATCGAAAGCACGGAAATAGCCATCTTTGGTTGCGGCGATAAAAAGTAATCCGTTCTCTGTGACTAGCGGCCCGCCATAATTTTCAGTTCCTGTATCCGGTAGATCCAGATGTTCAAGTAGTGGTTCTCTTCCTAAAGGAATTCGCCATTTGTATTCTCCTGTATTCAGATCAATTGCACTTAGTGTGCCCCAGGGTGGTGAAATTGCAGGTAAACCCTGACTATCCAGAAATTTTTGATAACCGCTATGTCGATATGGAAGCAGGGAAGGGGCAGTATGATCTGAAATGACTTCTGTCTTATCATTTCCTTCAATAAAGAATAAAATATCTTTTATTTCTTGTTCATTTAGAGCAGGGATACCGGTCATCATTGCTTTACCATTTTGAACAATATCTGTGATCTCCTCCGTAGATAACCGGTTTGTAACTCCGGTAAGTGATGGGTACCCGCTCTGTTCATTACCATTGAAATCTGCTCCGTGGCAAGTTTGGCAGTATGTTGAATATAAATTTGCGGCTTTAGTTATTGGGGAATTTCCTGATCCGGTTTCTTCCATTTTCAATATCCAGGCCATTTCATTTGAGTTTACATAAACGATGCCACTGTCGGGATCGGCTGCGGCACCTCCCCATTCAGCACCACCATCGTAACCGGGAAATAGCAGGACCGGAGAGGTTGAAGGTGGGGCGTAAGATCGTGTATCAAAGGTTCTGAACTGTTGGATCAATTCTTCTCTGTTTTCGGCGAATCGGCTGATATCACTTTCTGTTAACATCTCAGAATTTCTGGCAAATGGTCTGGGCTTTACCGGAATAGGTTGTGTAGGCCAGCTTTGTTCACCATCTAATTTTGAAGAAGGGACCGGAGTTTCAATGATATCAAAAAGTGGTTTCCCGCTGTACCTGTCAAATAGAAAGATATACCCTTGCTTCGTGATCTGTGCCACAGCTTTGATTTTTACTCCATTTCTCTCGACAACAATAAGATTAGGCGGAGCAGGAAGATCCCTGTCCCATATATCATGATGCGTAAATTGATAATGCCAGATCCGCTTACCGGTTTTTGCATCTAGTGCGATCAACGAGTTCGCAAACAGATTCTCACCAATTCTGTGCCCGCCATAAAAATCGGGAGCAGCAGAACCGGTTGGGATGTACAGAATTCCAGTTTCAATATCTAAAGCCATACCAGCCCAGTTATTAGCTGCTCCAACCACTGAGTTTTCCCACGCATCCTCTGGCCAGGTTTCGTAACCGAATTCTCCGGGATGAGGAATTGTATGGAATTCCCATTCCAATTCCCCCGTACGTACATTAAATGCTCTGATATCGCCGGGAGGAGCATCCGGACCCTCCGGTAGCCGGGTTGGCATTATAATGATATCTTCATAGATCGTTCCGGGAGTATTTGAGACAACAAATTTATCTTTTTGAAAGTCTTTTAAACCGGTATTCAGATGTACTCGGCCGGAATCTCCAAAAGTAATGATAGGCGTGCCTGTTAGTGCATTTAATGCGTACAGATAAGGACCTGAAGTAAAAAAGATCCGCTTGTCACTGCCTGACTCCCAGTAACTTACTCCTCGGCTTGTACTATGCCATACTTTTTCGGGGTCACCGAATATCCAGATTTCTTTACCTGTCCCGGCATGTACTGCAAATGCTTGTAAGCTGGGTGAAACCCCATAAACTACACTATCTACGATGATTGGATTCATCTGCATCTGACCGCTATCCGGTAGGGAATAGGTCCAGGCGATCTCTAGTTGAGATATATTTCCTTTGGTGATCTGAGATAAAGCTGAATAATGATTACGATCAGGTCCACCTAAATATTCATTCCAGATAGTGTAATCAACTTCTGTTTTCTTGCAGTTCAAAGACACTAAAAGAAACAGAACTGTTAAATATCTAAGTGAATTTGAGACGGGTACTGTTAGATAATCCATTCCTCAAAATATCCAATTATTGTACACTTCAAACTTAGATCGGCAATAGTTTTGGTCTTAAAATTTGATCACAAAATCTACATACGGTACACCGATAATTATGCCTTCAGCAATATCGGGGTTATTTATGAAGGCCAGATCCACAGCGATCTTTTCACTGAAAAAGCGGATTCCGTAGGAAAATAATCCATAGTAGCTGCCTTCATCAAAGGGAACGAACCAGTTTTCGCTTACAAAGCTGGCTCTTCTTTTGAATCTTTTCATGCCACTAACAGTGAGAATAGGTCTGCCGGAGAATTCCCCTTCATAGAATCCCCATCCCATTCCGGCTGTAATATTATTATCAGTATTCCCGTAGGTTGCTACCCCATATGTAATACCTAAGGATGTTTCATCAGCATTCAGGAAGAGCATTCCACCGCCGGCATAGAAGTTCTCTCCGATCTTACCACTAACCTTAGGGGTGAGGAAGAAAATCGGGCGCACATCAGGCGAAAATGTACTTATAATTTCTAATCCGCCTCCCATCGAAATATTATTTGTCACTCCAACATTTACCGAGTTAAGAAACAGGTAACTATTCTGGTAATATCCTTCTTTGCGATTTAAAGGAATTGCAGATGATGAGAACAGATATCTGGTAGGATTTGGATTTGGAAACCAGTAAGAACCATCCCTTCTGAGATGACTCGAATTCACTACCTCGATCTTTTTTATGTTGCTGAAGGGGATCTCGATCTTTGGAATTGAATTGGTTGAGATAGTTACTTCAGTATCGGTCTTACCCAAAAATTTTCCGACAAATTCAGATCCATCTGCTAAAAAGATCCGGTAAGTATCGGTAGTATTGAATTTGTATTCGTTGGAAATAGTTTGTGCGGAAGCTGCAGCAGTTGAGAGGAGCAGAATGCAAAAAAACAGTAATAACCCTTTTAAAGTACGATTGGAAAGTTTCATATTCGATAGTGATTGATTAGTGAGATCAGATTATGAAATTCCTTGAAATAAAAAAACCTCGCTTTCATTGAAAACGAGGCTTTAAAAAAACTAGGCTTTTATCTCTTAAGCCAGTACACCTTTCAGCGTATCACCAATATCTGCAGGACTTTCAACAACTGTGATTCCAGCATCAGCTAATGCTTTTTTCTTATCCTGCGCGGTTCCTTTACCACCGGAAATGATAGCACCGGCATGTCCCATTCGTCGGCCCGGAGGCGCTGTAGAACCGGCAATAAACGCAACTACAGGTTTTGTAACATGTTCTTTAATGTAAGCAGCGGCTTCTTCTTCAGCAGAACCACCGATTTCACCAATCAGTACAATAGATTCGGTATCCGGATCTTCCTGAAGCATTTTTACAGCATCAAGGTGGGTAGTACCAATTACCGGGTCACCACCAATACCGATCGCAGTACTTTGGCCAAGTCCGGCTTTAGTTAGCTGATCTACAGCTTCGTAGGTAAGTGTTCCGGATCGTGAAATTAGTCCCACTGAACCAGGGCTGAAAATAAATCCGGGCATGATTCCAACTTTTGCTTCACCCGGTGTGATCACACCCGGACAATTTGGACCGATCAGAGTAGCACCATGGCTTTTCACAACTTGCTTGGCAACTACCATATCTTTAACCGGAATTCCTTCAGTGATACAAATGATCACTTTGATGCCTGCAAATGCAGCTTCAGTAATGGCATCAGCGGCAAAGGCAGGTGGTACAAAAATTACAGAGGTATTAGCGCCTTCTTGTGCTACGGCATCGGCAACTGTATTAAAAACGGGACGATCAAGGTGAGTTTGACCACCTTTACCCGGAGTTACACCACCGATTACATTGGTTCCGTATTCAATCATTTGGCCGGCATGGAAGGTCCCTTCACTGCCGGTGAAGCCCTGAACTACAAGGCGGGTATCTTTTCCAACTAATACACTCATTATTTGTTAATTAGATTCTTGATTTAATAGGCTGTGAATATAAGGTCTCATCAACAAAGTAGCTAAGTTGTTATAGTATAAATCTGGTTAAAAGTTTAAACCGGGAAAGAAGAGTGATTTATTAATTCAAAAACTGTTTTCTGAAGGAAAAGAAGCTATTCAAACGATCTTATCCATCTCAATGCAGCCTCTATCCTCGCATCCTGACGATTATCGTAATCTCTGGGTGTCTGAACTACAAATTCATCCGGTTCCAGACCATAGCCTTCGTATAAACTGTCATTTTCGGGCTGAAATACCTGCCAGCGGGAAACACGGTATAACCAGCCATTGGGTAAATTCAGGGTAACAGGGTTTCCGGAAGCCCCGCCAGTATGAGTTCCAAACACAGTTACATTGGGAAATTGTCGCATTGCCAGAACAAAATCTTCAGCTGCGCTGTAAATACTTTGGTCGGTGAGTATGGCTACAGGTTTAGTGTATGTTTTTCCGGCTGGTTCAATATAATTTTCAATAACAGGAGAGAAGTCGTTGCGGCCAGGACCGTTTCTATAACGTATTTTTCTGGCAAGAGTTGGTTCTTCCGCAAACCGTGAAGCAATCAGGTATGAATTTATATCACTGCCGCCACCATTGGTTCTCAAGTCTAAAATGATACCTGTGTGATCAGTGAATTGCTCTAAAATCTCATCTATTTCTTTAAATGAGTTTTTGCTACCTGCAAAAGATCTGATGTGGACATATCCGAACTCAGAACGGATGGTTCCATATGTAAATGGCGAATTATCTTTTGAGGTGGAATTGGTATCGAGATAGCGGAGATAGATCAGAATAGGATCATAGCTGGAATCGTATTCTGTTTTGTATACATAAGTAGAATCGGGTGAGATCAACACGGAATGACTATCTCTGAGGTTTGAGATTAAACCGGAAAGAACGTTAAAGAGCCCCTGATCACTTTTAACAGTATCCAACCGGGGTTCGTATGCAAAATAAAGCGAATCCCAGTCAATATTTTTATGAGAGAAATACGAGTAATTCTGATCAAAACCCTTCCATAAACTTAAATAATTATCCTTATAGGTATTGGCGGGATCGATTCCAACCAGGTTTTCCCTGCATCCTGATAAAGTGAATAGGAAAATTATGTAGAATATGATGAACTCTGTTCTCACCATGATCGCTTCACCCCAACAGAGATACTTTGTCGCAAGCCTAAGTATCGTTTAAAGTTGCCATTCAGATTGTACTGATATTGGTAGTTGATCACCACACTTAAACCATTACGGATGTGTTCCTGTACTCCGATATTAGTGGTGAATGAAGGGGACTCAATTCCGTTGGTCCATGAACCGGATCTTATCACATTGGCAAATGAATCATCTTTGCCGATCAATTCATCCGGGTCGAAAACAGCATACCCGGGCCTGAACAAGTAAGAGATCACCGGAAGTTCAACGGCTCCAAAAAAATCTATTGAAGAAGAGATCTTGTATCTGAGATCATACAGTAAGGAAAAATTAATATCGAGGAAGCCACTTTTTCTGCCATCATAGAAGGTAGGTAGGGTACGGAACTGGGAGTCAATGAACAGACTTTGAAGATCTATACCCAAACCTATGTAATGATTTACTCGGCCGGATGTAAGTGATCTTAGATGTGAAAATTGTGCTGATGGTGCTCGAACGATCCATTGATCACCCGACTTCGAATATAGATCCCCGGCGGTGAATCCGGTTTGGAACCGGGTAATATGATGAGGTTTTACAATACCGAAAGAGGTAGAAATACTAAGCGCTGAACCTGTAAACACAGATTGAGCAACGATCTCATCTTTAGCATAAAAAAAGGAGGGCCCCACATGAAACTGAAACTCCTTTTGAGCAAACAATGGTGTGCTGCACAGAGTTAACATGAGTAATAAAAATAGAAATCCGTTGGGTCTCACAAGTAGAAATTTGAAGATAAAATCGGGAAAAAGATGGAAAAAATTATTTTAGTGGTTCTGTATATCCTCTATCTTAAAGTATGATCAGCGAGGCAAAAAAAGAAGAAGTCCGTGATGCAGCCGATATTGTAGAGGTTGTTTCCGATTATGTGAAATTAAAGCGCTCAGGAAGCGGCTTTATAGGACTATGCCCATATCATAATGAAAAAACACCCTCTTTTCATGTCACACCAAGGCTTGGAATATATAAATGTTTTGGGTGTGGCGAATCGGGTGATGTGTTTAAATTTGTGATGGATCAGGACGGAATTGGTTTTACCGAGGCCGTCAGGCAACTGGCTGACCGTTACGGCGTATTTATACCCGAAGAAGAATCCACGCCGGAACAAAAGGAACATCACCAGCAGAAAGAGGGAATTTACCATGCCTTAAAGTTTGCCGGTTTATTTTTCTATCGAAATCTGATTGAGAATCCGGAAGCTGAGAAAGCAATCTCCTACCTGCAAAAACGTGGGTATAACCGGGAGATCATTAAGAAATTTGGGTTAGGATATGCTCCAGCCGGTGGAAGTGAATTGTGGAAAGCTGCACTGAATGCCGGTGTTGATGAAGAGTATATGGTAGAAGCTGATCTGATCAAGCCAAGTAATCGGGGAGAAGGCTTTTATGATACTTTTCGGGGGAGGCTGATGTTTCCCATCTTTAATCCCACAGGAAAAGTGATCGCTTTTGCCGGTAGGGTGCTGGGTAATGAAAAAACAGCAAAGTACATCAATTCTGCACAGACCAAAGTGTATAATAAAAGTGAAGTGGTGTATGGAGTTAATTTCGCAAAAAATGAGATCCGTAAGCAGCAGGAAGTCATATTGGTGGAAGGTTATACGGATGTGATCACGCTGAATCAACATGGCATTTCGAATGTGGTGGCTAGTTCGGGGACGGCATTGACTCCTGGGCAGATGAAGATCTTACACCGGTATGGTGAGCGAATTGTGATGATCTATGATTCGGATAATGCCGGACAGAATGCGATGAAGCGAGGTATCGATATTGGATTGCGTGAAGGAATGGAGGTTCAATTATTGGAATTACCCGATGGCGAAGATCCGGATTCCTTTGTGAAGCAATTTGGTAAGGAGTCCTTTGATGAGCTGAAGAAAGAAGATGCCAGCGATTTCGTGGATTTTCTGATGCTGAAAGCGGAAGAGGAAGGACGACTTGAGAGCCCGGTAAATCAGGGTAAAGTGATCAATGAGATACTGAGATCGATCGCAGAGATCCGTGAACCGATTCAACGGCAGGTGTATGTGCAACATCTTCATCAGCGAACGCAAAAATTCCGGCGCGGTACCGATCGTGAATTATTTGACGTGATGGAACGCGTGCTTCAGGAGAAAAAAAGAGAAGAAGAAAGAGCCAAACGGAGGGGTCAATTCCGGGAGCAACGGCAAAATGAGCAGAGTCAACCCTCAGGCATGCCGTTCGGAGATGATATTCCGTTACCGGAAGACGAATTTATGCCTCTTGAAATGGATGATAGTGGTATGCCTTCGTCTTTTGAGCCTGAGAAAGCCAAGCCGTCCCGGAAGAAGCCCCATTATGAAAAGGAATTGATCCGGTTGATGATCACTTATGGCAAATCGATGGTTGAGTATATTTGTTCGCTCACCAACGAAAAGTTATTTGAAGATGAAGAACTCACCATGTTCTACAAAGATATTGTTGAACAGTTCAAGAATGATGGAGAAATATCGATCAATCATTATACCGGAAAAGAGGATCCGTTTCCCAGATTGACCGGTGATGTATTGTTAGAGCAACACACTGCCAGTGAACGACATCATGAAAAGGTAGGGCTGAAATACGAGAAGGATAAGAATCCGTATCTAACAGCTAAGAGCACGATCAAAACGCTAGAACTTAGTTTTTTTAAAAGAAAACGCGAGGAGATGGCTGAAAAATTTAAGACTGCGACTCCCGAAGAAAAGAAGAAGATCATTCAGGTTCAGGCAGACATACAGTCAAAGATCACCCGACGTGAAAAGACCGATTCGGATGAATTATATCCCGATCCGGAAGGAACCGGAGAGGATATTATCAATGAAAAAGTGTTTACCTATAAAATGAAGGGCGAAGAATAACCCGTTAACCTCCGGATCACTTTTTCTCGTAGTTGAACATCCAGCGAACTCCGAATTTATCTTCAAGTTGACCATACAAGGCTCCCCAAAAAGTATCCTGCAGGTCCATATGTACTTGTCCGTCATTGCTGAGTTTTCCCCACACTAACCGCATTTTGGTTTCGTCGTCAAAATTTACGGTAAGGTGAATATTATCACCATTTGTGATCTCTTTATGTGGAGGCCCGTCTGAAAACTGAATGGTAAAATCGCCACAATCGAGTGTGGCATGCATGATCTTATCCCGATAATCTTCATCAACAGGCATACTTGCATCACCAAAACGCTGGAGATATGTGATCTCACCTTTGAACACTTTCTTATAGAATTCAAGGGCTTCTTCACAATGACCGGGAAAGAAGAGATAGGGCACTAAGTTCATAACAAAACAAATAAATGATTAGTAGTCGGCAGAATATCTGAAAAATCAGCTGCGGGTCAAAGCGTAGATCAAAATATTTGCCCCCATTTGCAATGCTTTTTCGCGAACGTCCTGCGGGTCATTATGCACTTCTGCATCAGCCCAACCATCAGCCAGATTGGTTTCATACGTGTAGAAAAAGACGAGCCTTCCATTTCTGAAGATCCCGAAACCCTGTGGTGGTTTGTTATCGTGTTCATGAATTTTAGGCAGCCCGTTATTGAATCTGAAAAGCTGATCATAGATCGGGTGATTGAAGGGAAGCTCGATCATTTCCTCATCGGGATAAACTTCCTTCATAAGCTCACGGATGGATTCATCCAGCCCATAATCATCATCCACATACAGAAACCCGCCATGATCGAGATATGTGCGCAAATTGCGGATCTCAACATTATTTGCAGTAATAGTTCCGTGCCCGGTCAAATACAAAAAAGGGTAGGAGAAGATATCGGTACTTCCCAGGGCCACATCTTTATACGAATTGCTGATGGAGATGGGAACACGATCTTTGGTGAATGCGATCAGATTTGTGAGTGATGACGGATCATTATACCAATCACCGCCGCCTCTGTATTTTACGCGTGCGATCTCAAATGAATCATTGTATTGAGCATGAATTACAGACGAAAATGAAATGCCTGTGATGATCAGAAGTACAACAAGTATGATTCGTCTGAATTGGGTCATAAATTAGGTCGGTCGATTCTTACAAAAGATTTTAAAATCCAATATTAGCTCGTCGAATGTACGTTTCAACAGTATCGGAAGCAATGGAGGCAAACAATCCTATACCGCCTTTTACGTGTGTAAGTACATTTTGGATCTCCCCGGGTGACAGGGTAGAGCCTCCCAGTTGAACTTCTTCGGTTCGTATATAATCGTAAAGATTATCATCAATGGTAGATGCGATCATCTTGGTTTCACCGTAAAATGTAATGCCGATCCATGGATACTTCAAGGTTACCGTTCCGTCGGGATTTTCATCAAAATTTGCGTAATTCAGGATCCCGGAACTGTTATTCGAGAATTGAATTAGGTCGGTTTCATCTTCATACACATCCGCATAAAACGGGGTCAGATTCTGTACCTTTGGATCTTCAACCAACGTGCTGAAAATGTATATACTTTGCCTTCCGGGATAGGTGCTTTTACTAAGGGTAAATTCAAATTGCTCGGTTGCCTGATACAAAACGGTATCCTGAAATCCACTCTGAATAGCAAAGGTATCAGGAACCACAGTGGAAGCTGTGATCTGATGCATAGTTTCAGGTATGTTAATGGCTAATTCATAGGTTCGTAATGGAAGTACGTGATGGGTGGAGTTCGTAGTATAAATTCCCGGTCTGTTTTGATCGAAGGCAAAAGTATTCTCTATGGAATTGCCATCCACTGAGAGCAGGCGGACTTCGACTTCAGCTCCGCTTACTGCGGCATCTTCAAAACTATAATATTCGAAGGCGGGGATGGTCTTAGATAATCGAACCTGAGGTAAAGGCGCATTCGCAAATAAATACGATTCCACCACATATTGTTCCTCGTAGGTATCCTGCTGGTAGTTATCACAGGAAGTGAACATGATCGCTGAAAGTGTTGTAAACAAGATGAAATTTCTCATGATGATCAGAATTTTACAGTATAGGAAATGGCTGGAATGACCGGTAATAAGGTCACATCTGTTTGTTTAACAGGGTTCTCATCAAAGTCGAAACTCTGGAACCATACATTTCGGCGATTATACACATTGATGACCTGGAATTGCCATTCTGCTTCACCCATGCCAAAAAATGTACCGGTACGGGCAAAGGAAAGATCCAGGCGATGATAACTAGGAAGTCGGGAAGCATTTACCTTTCCAACTACAAAGGCGTTGTTATAGTCCACTCCTAAAAACGGACTGTCGTAGGTAGCATACCGGCCCAATACCCGGGTATAGGATTGGCCGGTGGCATATACCCAGGCGCCGGTCATTTTCCAGCGTTTGCTGAGCTGGTAATTAAGGATGAGATTTACATCATTTCGGCGATCATATTTCGGCGGGTAGAATCGTGCAGTGTTAGATTCATCTCCTAATGCGATGTTATACCCGGGGAATTTTCGCCAGGTGTACCCCAGTGTATATCCAATGAAACCGGTGAGTTTTCCCACCTGTTTTTCGAACATGAATTCTGCCCCGTAAGCATAGCCTTCTCCCACGCGGAACAACTCTTCATATAACAATCCGGCTACATCCGGTAAAAAAGGATCCAGCTCAAAAAGGTCATTCATAGTGCGGTAATACACTTCAATATCCAGACCGTAATTTTTAAAAGGGATCGTTTTTGCTCCTAACACAAACTGATCGCCAAAGGATGGATTAACGCCGTCCTCTGCCGTAAGCCAGAGGTCAAATCCGGAGAAAGCTTCGTTGCTAACCAGCGTAAAGAATTGATTATATCGTCCATAGGCTCCCTGTAACCGAATGCGGTCGGTTAGCTTAAACTCAGCAGATAAACGGGGTTCTAACCGGAGATAATCCCCGTCAGAAAAATAGCTTGCCCGAAGTCCTCCGATAATTTTCCACCGATCATCCGGTCTCCATGTATCCTGTACATAATAAGAGCCATACTGAGCATGAATTCTGCTGGTGAATCCAAGATCGCCATCAAATCTGTCCTGAATGCGGAAGGTAAACACTCCGGCCCATAATCCGGTTTTGATCTGATGTTTATCATTAGGTAAATATTCCAGATCAGATTTCAGGGAAAAATCGTAAATATTATTATCACGACGAAAGGGGGTACCCGCAGCTTCAAATTCGGGAAAATTGAAATAGCGAGAACCGGTTAATACAAAATTTGAAAAGAGTTTTTCATTGAAGATATGTGTCCAGTTCCCGCTCAAGGTTTGATTACCATAATTAAGTACAAACTGAGCATCATCGGCAAAAGGGAAGGCCACTTTATCGGTTCCTGAATAGAAGGCGAGCGAGAATTTATCATCCATGGAAGCATCAAAATTCAGTTTCCCGTTTATGTCGTAAAAGTAGAACTTGGATGGGATGTTGTCACTTTGAGCCCTCAGTGCTGCGAGCAATGGTTCCAGAGTAGATCTGCGGATTGCAAGCATATAGGATCCTTTTTTCCATGGACCTTCGATAGCCGCTCTCGAAGCGAGCATGCCAAGAGTGGCCGTACCCGATACTCTTTTTCTGTTACCATCTTTATTATATATGGATAAAACGGAACCTAAGCGACCACCAAATTCCGCCGGATAACCTCCTTTATAAAGACGCACATCTTTAATGGCATCTGGATTGAATGTGGAAAAGAACCCAAAAAAGTGACTGGGATTATAAACCGTGGTTTGATCGAGCAGGATCAGGGTTTGATCGGGACCGCCTCCGCGAATATACAGCCCACTGGAAAAATCAGAAGCTGATTTTACACCGGGTAGAAATTGAATAGAACGAAATACATCCGCTTCAAATATTGCCGGCAGTGCTTTGATGGTTTCCGTTGTAACCTGGGCGGAACCTATATTCTTTAACTCTTCCTGTTCACGATCGCTCCGAACGATGATCTCCTCACTCATAATTACCTGAGGTTCTAATGAGATCTCAATTCTTAAGTTATCACCTTCTTTCAAAGTGATTTCCTGTTTATACAGATCGTACCCGATGTAGGAGCAGGCGAGAATATAAGTTCCGGGTTGTAAATTGGTAATGGTATAATATCCCAGTGTATTTGTGGTAGAGCCCCGGTTGTTTTCAAGGAGTGCCACATTGGCTGAGATAAGAGTTTCGCCGGTTGAAGCATCTTTCACATAACCACTAACAGAAACAGATTGCCGGGCCATTGCCGGAAATGTAAGAAACAGCAATAAGGCTAAGGTTTGAAATTTATTTAAAGACATGTAGTAAATGAAAACTAATTATTTGGCCAACTTACACGGAAGCCAGAGTAAAAAGTTTGTCTGTTTATTATTGTTAATGGTATGATAATGTATAAAGATGGAGTAATCTTTTTTGGAACGGATTCGTTTATGCGATGTTAAAGAAAGTGAAGAATATTACTTATATTTAAGACTGCTCTTTGAATTACTGGGGGTGTACTGGATTCGACGGGATGAGTAACACCGCAGGTTGCATGTCGAGGATGTCCAATGGTTCTCGTAAAACACCCATTATGGAAATTAAAATAATTGACAACAATTATTCATACCGCTTAGCAGCATAAACTGCTTGAGCCGTTCCGCTGAAAGCGTGCCTGTCAGCGTCAGTTAGGAACGCCATAACAGATAGGATAGCGTAGCAGAGTTTTCTGTCTCTGATACGTGAAACTTTTACAGAATAGTGAGGCGTCGCTTGGTTGCTAGGCTCGGCGTCTTGCGAATGTTAATTAGCAACTAAACATGTAGATATTTGCAGGTTTGCCTTTTCGGACCGGGGTTCGACTCCCCGCACCTCCACAAAAAAATAATTAGCCTCTGTAAGTTCTTGTAAACAAGTATTTTGCAGGGGCTATTTTTATTTATCAAATATAAAACGTGACAAAAACGTGCCACGATTGCTGACTGGAATTAATTGTATGCGTAAATTTGCGTTATTAATATCAATTCAGAGATTCACATTTATGGCAATTATTACTAAAAAAATTCCAAATGTTATACTGCGGTCCAAAAAAGGAGTTAAAGGAAAAACATATCATATAGAATACTCTTTAAATGGGAAAAGAGTCCGAAGAAGTCTAGGCTTAATCGATAATAATACTGCAAACCAGTTAAGAGCGGAGAAGATAAACGAATTGTTGAGAAGTAATGGCATTACAACTCCAGTAAAAAACATTGGGTTAAAAGAGGCTGTTGATATTCATTTCGATCTTAAAAAGAAAAAACTAAGGCCAAAGACAATCTCAAGTTACAAAAATTATCGTGATCGTATAATTAATGCAATTAATGAGTTGGGTGCCAAGAATTACGACAGTCTAAGGACCATAACCGAAGGGCGGTTTAATTTGTTAGCGCAGAAGATCATCGAGAAGTATGATAACCCACATACTGTTAATAATACACTGACATTCTTAAAGGCGGTTGAAAATACTGCTATCAGAAAAGGGTATTTAGACAAGAAGTTTTCCCAGGACATCGTGATTTCAAAACCAGAGCCTAAATTAATCGATCAGTATTATACACAAGATGAATTGAACCTTATATGGGATAAGTGTGATCGATTTTATATTCCGATATACAAGCTTATTGCTTCAACGGGTCTGAGATTGGGGGAAGTAATTAATCTAACATGGAACAATGTTGATTTTGCTAATAATCAGATAATTATTAATAAGAGAATTGAAAATGGAAAAGTTGTCTGGCAACCAAAGAGTAAAAGCTCAATCAGAAAAATACCATTGTCTGACAAAGCAAAAGAGGTCATTCTAAAGCAGAAAGGGAAGCACAGTAAGTTTGTTTTTATATCGAAAAAAGGATCTCAGTTACATCCAAATTCAGTTTATAATCCATTTGTAAAGGCAAGAGATTCTGCTAAAGTTGATGATAAAGGCTCAATTCATGCTTTGAGGCATACTTTTGCTTCTATCTGCGCTCAAAAAGGATTACCTCTGTATAATATTGGAACTTATCTGGGACATAGCAGAGAAGAGACTACCCGAATATATGCTCATCTTTGTCCTTCGGATGATGCAGAGACTCTGAATAGAATTGGTTTGTGATTTTGTAAAATTAAACTCTGGACAGTAGGGACGGTTACTTCCAACTTCTTGTATATTACAGAAGGTATATAGTATCTCTCAGCATTTATAAGGAGTCAGAAACTACTGTCCTTACTGTCCACACACCAGTTGATTCATGTATTTATGCTAAAAAAAGAGAGCAGCGCCCTCTTTAAAACAACCTCTCAGCTCGAAGTGACAGATAGCCGGTTGCAGTTAAGATGATGTGGTCATCGAGAGGTATACCCATCAATGATCCAATCTCAGACAGCCGCTTAGTAAGTTGAATATCAGCTGAGCTAGCCTGTTTTCTCCCGGAAGGATGATTATGAGAAACAATGATGCTATCTGCCTTACCCAGCATGGCTGTTTGAAAAACTGCAGATGGCTCGACAATGGTAGCTGTGCTTCCACCTGACGATATACGACTCCAGCCAAGCACTTTCTTAGCGTTGTTCAGCAGGACAACAATGAACTCTTCTCTAAGCTCCAAAGTGCCCTGATCCCAGATAGATTGCAGGTACTCTGCTGCCTCCTCAGGCGATGCGATTTGTGGTAAGGTTTCTACTGGCTGGGAGGCTTTATAGGCCAGCGACACCTCGGTAATGGTAGGCATGTTCGTGGGGTTGGTTAAGATTAGTTAGGTGATTATTCACCACACCGTTCTTATGCCAAAATTACCACCAATCCTTACCGATTCTTTTGTCAGTTAAATCTCTTGCTTCTTTGATTGTATTGCAGGTTAAAAGTGTATCAATTGTACACCAAAGCCTTTGAGAATTGTATATTCCACCATTACGTACCTGATGATGTGGTTTCATCTCAGGACCCAGTTCTAAAAGAAAGTGTTTCCTCATTTCAGATTTACCGATGACTCCGGGAATAGCTTCGTGTAGGTAATCTATGATTCTATAATCAGTAACTTTTCGAATCGATTTAAGTACTCCGTTGTACCTGAATGCCATATAATTAGGCGGTTTATTCGGCCAATTCTTTTCATACGGATAGAAATACACATTATGCTTCTCAACGACATCTATGAAGGAGATATCTGAATATGGAGCTTTGTCACTACTAAGGACAACGCAATAAGCGACATTCATTAATTCTCTTTCCATACTTATAAATTTTGATAGATAGGTGATGAATTCATTCAGGTAAAATTTTTCAGTAAGTGCAGAAGTACTGGTGTATGCATTCTTGCACACTTCCATAATATTCTTCCAGCTCAGGTACCCAACATCATTTGAAAGATGTAAGCTGGCGTACTCCTGAGTGTACTGACTTAATGCGACTAGCTTTGTTTGCTTATTTTTCTTTAACCGGTGTCGGTATTTATTAAGCTGATCTGCAGTTGGTAATACCCATCCAATTTTAGCTTCGATGATTAAACTAACTTCTTGATCCAGCCATAGCTCAATGTCTGTATATCCGCCATCAGTTTCTGAATACCGTTGTAGGTACACATCGAAGTGTTCAAATTGAGGAAGATCTATGCTCAGTGCATCATACAGTAATTTCAGTGCTTGCCGAGAATTATTCAGAGTGTAACCAAGCCCGTATGTAAGGTCATCTTCTTTATAACCGAGTAGCTGGTAAAAACTACCCACACTAGATTTACCAAGTTGTAGCATGCTTCATTAAATAGGTATAAGAATTACGGTGCAATTAAGCCCATTAATTCTTAAGAATCAATGCTATGAAAACCCAACTCTTAACCCACTGTGGCTCCCAGCGCTGTTCTATGGAACAGCTACTTACCATTCCTGAGCCATCAAAAACCAAATCCTATACTCCACTGAATCATTACGATTTTGCCGTGAATATCCTCACCATTGCCTCGGACCTTCTCAAAGGCTTCAGATTCGACGGGGATAGCTATTCACTATCATCCGACGGGCAGAAAATGTTTGGTGTGATCACCTACCGGAAGATCAATCCCGGGCCAGATGAAGAGCTCAAAGTCGCCATTGGCCTGCGTAACTCTTACGATAAAAGTATGTCTGCCGGGCTTGTGATCGGAAGCTCTGTACTTGTCTGCGATAACCTGGTCTTCTCCGGGGATATTAAAGTTATGCGAAAGCATCAGGGCGAAGACATGCACGAGGATCTGCATGATCAGATAGTAACGGCCATTTATCGAAGTCAGCACAATTTTCATCAAATCAGCCAGGATGTGCAAGCCATGAAAGAACGCGCCATGAACCAGCAAGAGAAGTATGAGTTTATAGGGCTTCTCACTGGTGAGGGTATTCTTTCTCCTACACAGTCTACTGCTGCCTTCAAAGAGCTTTGGAAACCTTCTCATCCTGAGTTCGAAATGGATACGCTATGGGCAGGTTACAACTGTGCTACTGAAGTCCTGAAAAGCTCGCCGGTAGATAAGATCATCCAGCGCCACAGCAGACTTCACAAGCTCACGAAGGGGCTGTACCTGAACTGATATGGCTAAGATAGATCGGCTCATCAGTCTGTTCGGTGAGCTTGTAAAAGAAGCAGCAGTACTGATATTTCTATGGTGGTTAGAGCGCCAGAGAAAGAATCGTAAACGATAGCCTTCAGATTCCTGAGGGCTTTTTTATTTCTAACACTTTATCTAACAAACCCACTATGCAAACACTACAATCTCAGCTTCCCTCCCAAGACTGGGTAGAGGAGCGAGCTAATTACATTGGAGGAAGCGATGTAGCTACCATTCTCGGTGAGAATCCGTATTCCACGCCCCTTCAGTTATGGCTCCGAAAAAAAGGATTAATCCCGCCCATTGAGGATTCCCCAATTCTACGATTCGGGCATTTCTTCGAGCCGATCCTTGCCCAACACTTTGAAGATGTGACCGGGCTAAAAACCCGGCAGGTGAATAAAACCTACCAGCATCCAGAACATTCATTCTTACGTGCTAACATTGATAGGATGGTACTCTCCGATCCGAAGAAAGGCTTAGAATCCACAGCTGTATTGGAGCTTAAAACTACTACAAGCCACAGGCTTAAAGCCTTAGATGGCGAACTCCCCCAGGAATGGCTTTTACAAGCCTATCATTACCTTGGAATTACAGGTTTTTCCAAAGCATGGCTTCAATGCTATGAAAGAGACACCTGCATCTTCCATGATCCCGTACTCATCCAGCGAGATGATGACTTGATTGCCCAGAATATGAGCAAGCTCATCCAATGGTGGCAGATTCACATGATCGAGGGTAAGCAGCCTGAGCCTATTAACGGCGAGGACACGCTTATCCTGTACCCTAATTCACGCGATGGCAAAGTCCTTGAAGCTACTCCAAATGAGCTCCATATCTATGAAGAGCTAAAAGAAGTGCGAAGCCGTAAAGAGGATTTCATCAAGCAGGAAGAGCACCTAAAAACCAAACTTAAAAATAAGATTGGCCATCATGAACGCATCGTAGCTGGTGGGAAAAGCCTAGTATCATGGAAGTCAAACACTCAAAATAGGCTGGATACAACAGCATTTAAAAGTGCTCACCCATTGCTCTACAAGAAATACTTAACGCCAACCAAAACCAGGAGGTTTTTATGCCACTAATAGTAAAAGAAGAACCACAAGACTTCCCACTTTGTCCAGAAGGACTCTTTGCAGCCGTACTAGTCGACGCTGTGGATCTGGGTGAACAGGAATCGAAATTTGGCACCAAACACAAGCTGTCATTGTGCTTTGAAACTCAACAGCACGATGAAGACGGTAAACCTTTCATACTTGTGAAGCGATACACCTGGAGCCTGCATGAGAAGAGTAATCTTCGGAAGGATCTAGAACGATTTCGAGGACAAAAGTTTACTCAGTCAGAACTATCAGAAGGCGTTGATTTGGAAACGTACATTGGCTTGAGTTGCAATATACTAGTAGTTCATAATGAGGTAGAGGACGGAAAGGTATACGCCAATATCGAATCCGTGCTACCCTATAAAAGCGCGAAAGGTAAAATTGCCTATTTCGAACTCAATGAATCAGGTACATATCAACGGGTCATCGAACGCCCGGATTACAAAAAACCAGAGGAGTTTGCACTTAACGGAGCTTAGTCTCCGGGAGAGGAGGCATGCCTTCTCTTTTAGGTTGACCTCTTATTGCTCATTTACCATCTTCCCTAATATCGTTTCTATGTAAGCTCCCTGCTGCTCTTCCATGAAGTAAACATTGTGGGTATTGAACTGATTGATATCATGCCCACCGTCCCAATGCTTCACTTCATGATACTTGGTATTTGTGATAATGAAAGAGCTCAGGTTTACACTCTTGTCTTCCAGGCGCGGTTCGATCTCTTCTTTTATGGTTTTGTAGAACCGAATCTTCGGATGTTCAAAACCAGTGATCTGTCGCAGACCTTTGGGATCGATAAACGCTATGTGTTGAGTATCTCCCTGAACAAGCCATAGTATAAAATCCGGATAGAAACCATGTGCCTCAAAGAATCCAACTCCTTTGCGGGATTGGTTTCTAAGTAAACATAGCTGTGTGTCTTCAAACCGCTCCGGGTGATTAGTATAGTAGTGCCGAAGGTGTTTAACAAATTTCCATTCGCTTTCTACCAGCGCCACAGGGGAGATCTTTACTATATCATTGTAGTTCGATTGATTGATATAGAGTAAGGGCTTATACAGATGCCGGAGGAAGTTGAATGCCTCGAACTCGTTACCAAGTTTTATGTCACCCTCGAAGGATCCTTTTTTCATCACGTCGGCAAGCCTGACCACATTCTCAATGATGCGTTCCTGACTTTCTTCTATCATCACTTCGTACTCTTGCTCGAAGTTAGGATGATCCGGGGTAAGCCATTCCGTCTTCATATGTTTACTTAGGTAGGAAGACTTAAAGTGGTTGTAGAACCGGTCGATGTAAGCTTTAAGAAGGGAAGCTACGATCTCTTCCCAAAGGTTAACCAATGAAAAGCTGGTGATTTTAGTCTCATCCTCAGGGACATACAGTTCATACCACCAGGATTGAAGGATGATTTCCTTAAGTACTTCTTTAGAGATGGAGATATTATACCAGCTTCGTTCATTCTTAAACTTCTGAAGCTCAAAATAGATCTTATCCCAGTCTACAAATGCGATGTGCTCTTCTGTAACCATACAACGATTACTATCTTCTACTAAGCTTTGTGAAGAGCCCTTAGACTGTCGTAACACCTGAACTTTAGGGTACCAGTCTAATACTACGGGGCGGAACCGGTCAGCAGGGACGGTTTCGAGGTCAAGACGGATATCTTTTTTAAAGTCCACCCCTTCTTTGACGGTAAGTATCTTCAAACGACGGTCATCCAGTTTTACCTGTGGGAGAATCGGAACCTTAATGGTTTGATAGGTCGAGTCATTAGTGGGTAGTCCTTCTTCCTCCAGAAACTCTTTAAACTGCTCCATATAATCACTGCGGATTCCGAAGATGTTCAGAGTTTCCAGATACCGTATAACGTCCAGAATCTTTGATTGAGGACGTTCATATTCATCGAGCTCACGCGAGCGCTTCAGTGTCCAGTTATACCCCTTGAGTCGAACACCGCGACCAAATAACTGGATGATCTGAGGGCCTTCGCTCCGACCAACATTCATTAAACCCATGGTGCTTACTCTCCAGCTGCTCCAGCCTTCTGTAAATTTTTTAGCACCGATCAGTACGTTGATCTTACTGTTTTCATCGCGGATCCCATGGAACAGGGATTCGCCAAAGTCTTTATCCAGCCCCGGTATACCTTCTTCCTGACAGGTCTTATAGAGCTGTCTATCTGCACCAATATTTATAACCCCGAAGTAGTCACTGTCTCCAACCCGGATACCAAGCTCACCGTCTATCCCATTCAGGTTATCAACGTATAGGTTGGCTCCGGAAAGGGTAGTATTGAACACGCTCTTCAAAACGTCTTTGTACAGATCGGTTGGGGTAAAGTCTCTTTTTCTTACGTACTGAAAGAAGTGTTTAAAGATGGATCGGTTCTTTTGATCGATCACACCATCGGTACCTGCCAATAAAAGCTCAAGGTAGTTGGTGGCTTCTTTTTCTTCGGCTATAAACCACTGAAAGAATTTAAGGATCTTGGGTATGTCTGCGGCATCGGACACACTGAGTGACTTTGTTACTGTACCTCCCACGAAGATCCACAGAGGATTGGCCAGCATGAACTGATTTACTGCCCCGGGATGCTCCCGAAACACTAACTTTTGCTGATAAAAGGAGAGTAATGCACCAGTCAAATACTTACGGACAAAATTCTCCTGATTGTCTTCCTTTAAGTTCAGGATGTGATAATCTTTTCCATACCCATCTTTGTAGAAGTACTTATAACTGTAATCGAAGATGATAGACTTACCATATTCGTTAGTTAGAAACTTTCGCTTTGAACTACTTGCAGCTGCAATTGCCTGGCCAACAGTAGCTGAGTACTCAAATGCAAAACCATCTTCACTCAAATAATCTCGTCTCTTTTTCCATACTTCCGCAGCTAATCCTTTGTGTCCTTCATCAATTAGCACCAGATTATTTGTTTCAAACGATTCATAGTTGACTGTTTTATCTCCCGCTTCATCTGCAAGTTTATGTATGTCCAGGATTTCAACTTCAGTTCCTGAAAGTGCTCCACCGGTTTTCTTTGAAAAGAAGTTAGCGGGAATGTCTGAGTCTTTAAATTCTTTAAAATGCTGTTTACTTAGTCCTTCATTTGGTGTGACCAACAGGATCTTATTTGGGTCATCTACCTTATGATGTTTCCTCCAGTATTCGTATTGAAGGATATTGACGTGCATGAGCAGAGTTTTACCGGAACCGGTTGCATTCCAAAATGCCAGTTTGTTGATATCGGAATACTGGAAAGGCTCGAAGATTACCCCCTCGGGGTTAGGTACGGAATCATCATTTACATCATTCCACTTATCCAGGTATTCATTCAGCTCAGCCAGTAGCCCGGTGCGGCTCCGGAAGAATTTATCGAGATAGATTTCCGTAAAGAGTAGGGATAGATACTGAAAGTATTTCCACTCAATGGGATCAGTTCGCTTTTCGTTGATCCGAAGGGTGTGACTTACAATATTTTGATCGTATTCCAGCAGCTGATCTTCTGTAAGATTCGAGGTTGCGAACAGTCTGCGCTTCAGCTCATGGTAGAAGTTAGAGACATTGTTTTCATCCCGGCCTTCGTTGGCAGAGGATTTAAGAAACTCAGATAACGGCTCAAACCCGTTCACTCCAAAATGAGAGAGCAGGAATCGGTTGAGGACCAGTGACTTTGAAAAAGAAGCGTGTCTCGGCATTACAGTCCTTCTTTTTCGAACATAAGGGTGTGGAATGCTTCTTCGATCAGCCGCACTTTCCAGGTCTCCTCGTCTTTCCTTAGGTTCTGGAGGTTATTATCTCCGTTTACATAGATCAGATCAAACTCATTGTCGTGGGGATTGAACTCCATGGTGTCGCAGAAAGCTTCCAGTTCTTCATTGGAATGCTTCTCTACATCCCGCCAGATGACCAAAATACGCTCTCCGTCATTATTGTGACCTACCACCACTACATAGCCCCGGATAAGCTGTATGCTCTCCACCGTGAGCCCGATCAGGTAATTGAAGGTTTCCACCAGATCTACTTCGGTCTCAACCCGTTCATTATGTTCGGTAGCCTGAATGGTGTAGCCAAACGGTCGCTGAAACATCTCCGTATTAATCAGCCTATCCCGGCTTTCCACTTCCAGCATATACCGGAGCATATACTCTTCATTTAACTCCGAATCACTGAGAAGTTGCTGCTGCTGGTCTGATTGGGAAAGGGATAGGTTGTTTAATGCATCTTCATAACTCTCTAATCGGAGATATTTGAAGCAGTGAGGTATTCCATCCTCCTTTACAGGTTTGCCATTTTTCCAATTAGTACTGAAAATTACTTTTGGAATCCGTGGTTTTGTCACGGACTTAAAATATTCTCCCATTTCAACGAGAATGTACTTTCTATTACTTTCATCTTTTCTGTTCAAGTCAATCACAGCATGCGCGGTAGTTCCTGACCCTGAAAAATAATCTAAAATAATAGCATCATTTTCGATATTAGAAGCTCTGATTGAATCCTCAACAAGCAACTTTGCTTTTGGAAAATCAAAACCATTTTTGCTGCCGTAAAGTGCTTTCATTTCTATTGCACCATAATTAGATGATGCATATTGCTTTTTATCCCACCAACTAACGGGTGTTGATTCGGAATCCATTCTGGTTTTAAAATCTATCTCAACTCCGTCGTCAGTTCTTCGCACTCTATATTCTTCATATTCTGTTTTTACCCTTTCATGGCCCCGTTGCCACCTTTTTTCAATAATACCAGTTTCAGTTCTTAGGATCGGGTAAACTAATATTTCATCATCTGCAATGTTTTCCAGTATGTTATATTCATTTTTATCTTCATTCCATTCCATATTTGGAACACGAATATTATTAGTTGTTTCAACTACAATAGGATAATATGATTTTGGTCTGTCTTCTCGCCGATCTTCACTTCCTGATCTACGAAAATTTGCCCAAGCGAAACGTCCAATCTCATCAATGATTGGATATCTTTTTTTCTTTTTCTCTGTTACTTCAAGCGATCCAGGTTGGGCATCCTTTTTACCAAAGAACAAAGCATATTCATGAGCTGGGGAGAATTTACCGCTTGTTTTACGTCCTGATGGGTTTGACCTAACTACGACAATCCCAACTTCTTTTAATAAATTATTCTGCAATACAGACCTTAATCCTTGAACTTCTTCATCATCAATAGCAGCACACAGTATTCCTGCATTATTTAATAGGTTTGCACTAACATTTATTCTGTCATTTAGTAGTGATAGCCAAGAAGAACTTTTATAATTGTTCTTATAATTAATTGAAGAGGCATCTGTATTATAAGGAGGGTCGATGTAGATAGATGAAACTGACTCTTTGTACCTATTCTCAATTAGCTTTAAAGCCTGAAAGTTCTCCGAATTAATGATCAAACCATTGGTTTGATCATCTAAGTGATCAATAGTAGCCAATAGCTTATACTTCCATTCCCTCGGGTAGAACTGGGTATCAATCATCAGGAAAGGATGGGCTTTAATAAAGTCTACCGTAAGCGGTTCGGAATAATCATCCAGCTCATCAATGGCATACAGCGAAATCCATTCTTTGCGTTGTTCCTCATTGGAGGCAATGTCAGCATAGAATTCTTCGTCCACCCGGTCCAGGGTTATGCAGTAATCGCTTTGGAGTACAAACTTTTTTTTCAGCCACAGCTTCTTCTGGAACTCCTCCAGTTGCGCCAAAAACTCAATAATTTTAAGGGCTACTTTTTTAAAGGCTTTAATGACCTGTAGCGATTGCCTGTAGGATTCTTCCTTATCGAGGTCGATATCATCAATGTGAAGGATCTCGTTTTTAATATAGAAATCCAGTTCCCGTTTCAGGAATCCACCGAGATCTTTATGTATAAAATAGTCAAAGGTGTTTCGGGCGGTGTACTCTTTCAGATGCTTTTCCAGCAGGGTACGTTTTTTATCCTTTTCTGTCGGCTTGGGTTGCAGTAACTCCATAAGCCAGGCATTAGGTAATGCCTCTTTCAGCGTATCAAACGCCTCCTTCATGATCTTATCCTGAGCAACCTTTTTGTTCAGGGGCTCATAGGTAAAATGAATAATTAATTCATTTTCTGTTTCCTTAAAAGGATCTTCCGCATACAGCTTAAAACGACGTTCTCCATTCTGAGTCTTGTTATTGTTTTGCTCGGTAGAAGCTTCCACCAACTCAAAATTAACCGTCTTCTTGTTTCGGAGAGTAAAGCGGTAGTTCTTAAAATATTCGCTGGTCTTAATATAATACTGATCGTGATTCGCCCAATGGAGTTTTACTTCCTCACCTTGGTAAGGGATGGCATACACATCGTCTTTATAACGGCGTTGGGAAATGAAATCTCCTTCATCGTAGTAGCGTTTAAAAAAATTGGTTAGGTGGGAGAAAGTAGTATTCTGAAGGTCGGTGGTGTCTGCTTTGTACAGTTGTTGTCTGAGTGCTAATACCTTTTCATTTTTATCAGGATCTACTCCGGCACTCCGTAAGGTTTCTTCCAGAGTTTTAACTTCTTTTTCGAGCTGTTCCTTATTCTGCCCTGCATGCGCACTTAATGTACTCTCCACCTGAGTGATCAACCGGTTATCCAGAAAGTCGGTGATCTCATCCCGCTTCTGATTCATAATGCGGTAAATACCAAAGTCCAGATCCGCCTGATCCAGCTGGAATAGTTCTTTTAATATGTTTTTTAGACGATCATGGGCTTGATTGTGTTCACTCATTCCGAACGTTCCCCTTTAAATTCAATAGTAAGCGGCTCTGTAATTAACTCGGCTACATTAATGGCAGGCAACAGGTATTGGTTAAATTCAGTATTCTCTGTTTTGGCGTGTAATACTCCGCGACAAGTACCGATGGTTAACATCAATAGATGACCAAGAAACCCCGGATCTAGCGTAATACTTTGCTCATCTTCACTCAGCATTTCTTTCCAGGCATCAATAATTACTTCAAAATGACACGATATTTTTATGGTTAGGAATGGGGTTTCACCATGGGCAAAACGATATTCTGTAAGTACCCCAACAAAGTGAGAATCAGGATCAGCCCCATATTCGTAACCCTGCCAGAAAAGAACATCTTTATCTTCATCGTACAAATCCGGAAAAGTAGCAAATTGCTCAGTATTAATTCCACGAAGTGCGAATCCTACCCCTTTTGGTTGCTTTTTACTCATGCTGATTTCTTGTATGATTTAACTAACCGTAAACTCGAATATTCACTTTCTTTCTGGATGCTCTTTCCGGAACTAAAATAGTTCAATCTATCAGGCTTAGCTTGTTTTTGTAAGGTAGTGCCATATTGCTTTGGAATTCGCATTAAATCCGTACCAAGTGCTACTTCCAGCTTTGAAATGGTTTCGATGGTAAAATTTTCTTTTCCTTTCACCCATTTATTCACTTGTTGTGGACTCACTCCAAGTTGTTCAGCCAGCCAGACTTGTGATTTGCCCGGAGCCTTTAATTCATCCAGGATGCGGAAAGCAATTGCACGCGATTTTGTCAACCACGGTTTATCCGCTTTTCGCTGCTTTGCACGTTCTTTCCAATTGGATTTTCCGCCTTTCGACAGTTTTCCAATATCTAATCGGGTTTCTTTAGGTGTACTCATAATTCTCTAAGGTCTGGGGTGAAATCATGATCAAACTGATCTAACAGATATTCTTTCACCATATTTAATTTCTGAAGTTCCAGTTTTGTATCCGGGTGATCTTTCATTTCTTGGGTTAGCTTAATCGCTCCACCGGTTATCACATACTGCTGCGCATGTAATCTCACAGCATACAATCTCAGGCAAAAAGGGTAATCATCATTTTTCCCTTTTGAAGGTTGATAGGTTGTTCTTTCATACTCCAACGTTCCCAAAGGCTGAAATAAATCATCGAGGGTCTGTTCTTCATCGGTATTATCTGGGTTCAGGATTTCTTCAAATTCCAGAATTTTATTTTCAAAATGTTCTGCTTGTTCCGGTATCCGGTTCTTGAGGGTTAGTCCGTCTCGTTGCATCCAAAACTCTGTATATAAAAACTTTTTGTTAGTCTCAAAGTATTCATCCACATATTCCGGATCATTCCATAATTCTAATAAACGGTCAAATTCCGAGTCATACTCATCGTCATACTTTACTGAATATAGATATCCATCAATTATAGGTATAATATCGACAACTTTCACCAAAAATCAACCTGCAGGTTTATTTTTAACACTTAATGAATCGACCATCGTATTGTAAGTATGTTGGTTTTTGTGATTTCTTGCTTTAAACGATGTTCAATCTCTTCGATCATGGCGTCCCGTTGTTCTTCAATGGAGTCTTCAACATCAAAAATTTCCTGCCGTAAACGTCGCAGTTTTTTATTTAAAGTGCGCAGTTTCTTTTGGTTTTTCAGCACCGCTTCAGGGCTATTCAGTTGTCGGGCCTCGCGGTTGAGTTGTTTGATCTGTTTCTTAGTATCCCGAATCGATTGCTCAGCTGCAAAAATTTTATCATCCGCCCATTTATTCAGCTTATCCACTTCCTGCATGAAGTAGGTATGATTATACTTCTTGATCTCTTCAAGGGCTTCATCCAGTTTAGCTTCAGATAGATTATCAATCTGTTTCCCGGTCGTATCTGATACTTCCTTCTCTTTGGCCGAAGTAACTGGAAGGTCGATGATCCTTTGAGCAATTTCGGAAGACAACGTTTCACCTTCATCGGTAAAACCAGCATAGATCATCTGATCGACCGTATCCAGCGAACTAACGGTAAGCAGCTCGATATGAAGCCATCCGGATTTCCCTGTAAATGGCTCAAGTGCTGCAACCTGCGCCTCGTAAGCAGAAAGATCGAAAAGCAGATGCCTTGTGGTTTGTTCAGCCTGTTTTAAGTCAGAAATGATCTTTTCAGTGAGAGGGTGACCTATTCGCAGTTTGTAAGCGTCTTCGACTTTGTTTGCGATTCTGTACCGCCCAACAGGAACTTCTTTGCTGGTATAGTCTGAAGTTGGTAGGTGAAAAGATGCTTCTTGCTCATCAAATGAGGCTATGTCTTTCAGGGTAAATTTAACGAGGTCCCAGAGCCATTTCTGGTACCGGTTCAGGTAAATCTTGCTTTGCTCCTGAGTGACTTTAAGCTTTTCAATTACTTCAATGTCAAAATTCTCCAACAGCTTTTGCCGGGTGGTCTGAAGCTTAGATTGTATCTGATCGTCAAGCTCGGTCTGTAACTCATCGAATGAGTTCTGAATTTCTTCCTCTGTCCGACAAGACTGATAAATCTCCCCGATACGACGTTCAAAGTCTACGCCACTTTCAATGGCACCCAAGACTTCATCACTGGCACCAAATACGCCATTAAACAGGTGAAACTTTTGATCCAGTAAATCAAACACTCTCCGGTCAGCTGCATTATTCACATTCACAAAGTTCACAACTACTACGTCATACTTCTGTCCGTACCGGTGGCACCGGCCTATGCGCTGTTCAATACGCTGAGGATTCCAGGGGAGATCATAATTAACAACAGTTGAACAGAACTGAAGGTTGATCCCTTCAGCAGCAGCCTCTGTAGCGATCATAATTGTGGCTTCGTCTCTAAAGTATTCAGTAAGTGCCGCCCTGATATCAACCGTTTTATTTCCGGTCACCTTTGCAGTGCCTTCGTTTTTAATCTTCCAGTGATTATAGATCTGCTTAGCTTTCTCTCCGTTATTCGAGCCATTGAAGAGAACCACTTTGCCGGAATAATTACTTTTCTCCAGCAAGCGAAACAGGTAATCCTGCGTTCGGGTAGACTCCGTAAAAATGATCGCCTTTTCTGGTGCGTTGAGATCTCTCATTTTAGAAAAGGCCTCTTCCAAGGCTTGAATCAGTTTCTCGCCCTTAGCATTGTTCTCGATGCTCTCTGCCAGCTCGTAAAAGCTTTGCAGCTCACGAATTTCGTCCCGGATCTCATCCCGCTCTTCTTCCGAAAGCACAAACTCCTGCTGGATCTGAAGTTCTTCCGGCCACTCATCTTCATAATCGTCCAGCGTTTCGAATCCATCAACATCCTGTTCTTCCAGATTCACAATCTTTTTTTCATCCACAGCTTTCTCCAGTTTTCGAACCAGGCCCCGGAGCGTGCCGGAGATGGCGTAGGTAGATGAAGCCAGTAGTTTTCGCATAATCAAGGTCATCAGATGTCGCTGACTGGAAGGCAAAGCATATAATAGTTCTCGTTGAAGGTACTCCGTAACCATTTCGTACAATGCCTGCTCTTCATCGGTAGGCTCGAACTTTACAGTGATAGGAATACGCTTGGTGTAGCTGATATATTCCTGAACCTGCCGTCTCAGGTTTCTCTTGCAAATAGGTTTAATGCGGTTCTTAAGGTCGTCGAAGTCATCACTTTCTTCATTCAGTCGTGCAAATTGCTTTCTGAAACTCTTTTTATCTCCGAATACTTGCTGGTCGATCAGACTAACTAACCCGAACAATTCCATCAAACTGTTCTGTAAAGGGGTGGCTGTAAGTAGTACTTTTGGTATATCCTCCAGTGATTCTTTGATCGATGTTCCAATCTTATTAGAGGTCTTATACACATTACGCAACCGGTGTGCCTCATCAATCACCACAAGGTCCCAGCTCCGGAGTCGTACATAGTCTTCTTTATTTTTGGCAAAATGATAAGAGCAGATCACGATTCGATTATCCTCAAACGGATTTCTCTTCCCGGCATTAATCCGCTTATTAAACTCTTTAGTTTCAAGTATGATGGAGTCCAGAAAGAACTTATCTGCCAGTTCCTGTTGCCATTGTTTTCTGAGAGAAGAAGGACAGATGATGAGTAGATTCTTCTTTTGCTGAGCCCAGAACTGAGAAAGCAGGATACCAGCTTCAATAGTCTTGCCTAAACCAACTTCATCCGCAAGAATAGCTCCTTTAGATAATGGATTCCGGAACGCAAAGAGGGCTGCCTCTACTTGGTGAGGATTTAAATCTACCTGTGCATCATAAAGGGTAGCACTAAACTTTTCCGGACTTTCGGAAGTCGTCCGTTTAGTAAGTTGATAAGCAATGTAACGGGCTTGTTCGTGGGTTAGCATGTAATTGAAATATTTCATTCAAACATCGTAAATAAATCAATCACTTTCACTTGCAGTAAAAGTTCAATTAGAATGAATAAATATTTTTTCGCGAAACGAATTTTCTGAATCAATCACTCTATATGATTTACCTAGCATAAGGTAGATACTTAAAACTCTTATCGGGTAGGTAAATATAAATATACAAACTAAGTGTCGTATTTAAATAGCTTGTATTTAATTTATTGAAATAAGTAAATCACTTACATCAATCTCCAAAGAGTCAGCAATCTTTAGAAGCGTGTAAACAGTCGGCATAGTTTTACCGCGTTCAATGAGGTCGATCATGTTCCGATGAAGATCTGCCTGGATAGCTAAATCAAACTGTGAGATCCCGGCGCTGTTTCTTTCACGCTTCAGATTAAGACCAATAATCTTCTGTATCTCCTCTTTTGTTTTCATACTGCATGATGCAGCTATTCTCAGCTTGACTAAGCACAATAAATTGTGCAAATTTATCAGAAAAAGGAGAATCTATGTTTAAGTATTTTGCAACTATGATTGGAATTACAATTGCTTCAATAGGTTTGCTTACACCTCATTTGGATAATAGAAAAAAAGCCCTTCAGACTAGTCCCTGTTTAAAATGCGATGAGGGGGTTGGTCAGTTAAAGAAATCAGCTAACGGTAAGTACTCTTATGAATGTGACAACTGTGGTTCAACGTGGGTTGAAAGAAGATGATAATCTTTATTATCGTCTACTTTAATCAGTCTAAATGAGCAAAAATCTACACGATCAGCTCTCGGTTTCATTAAAGCTTTTCCTTTTTGTCGAAGCGTACGCGCCCCGCGACATTAGTGAGGAGATCCCTCTGTCTGAGATAAATAGAAACGCAGAAGAAAAGCTACAACGGCCATTGATCATCGAGGCATTAAAAATGTGGCAGGCTCATCAAGGGTATTTAATTAATGAAGAGGAAGCATTAAATAAGTCGATTACTGAGATCGTTACCGAAGCATTATCAAGCCCCCAGATTGTTGGAGATGACTATAGGAAAATGGCATATCAGAAGGTCGAAGAAGCTTGTGAGGAGTTAAACCAGTACCTGGAAGAATCGAATAAGGAATATGGTATTCAGGAAAGAGATGAATACCTGATGAACCTTAATTAATATACTTCTATCCCGATAGACTATTATAAAATTCAAGCCTTACAAAACCGCATATCATTGAATAGATAAATAACAGTTTAACTGTTTATTGAAAAACAATATCAGAAGCTGCTACCTTTTGTTAATTTCGATAATGACTAAATGCCTGTCAGAATTTCAGACTGGCTTGTATTCAAAAATTGAGGTTATTGAATGAAATAATGGACTTAATTCAAAAATACTAACTAGTTTATTATTGATTGCGCTGATTGAATTTCATTGACCATTTATCGGTATGGAATTTGCATATCTGTCATTGAATTCTAACTAATATATTATAATGATAGCAGTAACATCGGTTAATGATTTAAAAGAAGCAGTCTCAAATTTAGAAGATGAAATTGTAGTCGAAGGGAAGGTTGCAAAATATCTTTATACACTAAAAAATCTTGCTCCTGCAGCAGTTTTCACCTTAGGAGTAGGGATTTTTTTCCCACCTGTAGCTTACTTTGCAAGTGTGAGCACTGGAGCTAAAAATGCGGGTTTATTAATTGCAATAAGTTCAATTGGTATAACGCTAATATTCGCGATACTAAAGAATTATGATTTTATTGGAGCCGAATTTGGACCATTTAAAATTAATCTTCGGCGAAAAAATACTGCTGGTTAATTTCTGAGAACTTTTTTTAACTGTTCGCTGATATATATATTTAGTAAACCCGCATAGCTCTGAGTTGTCTTTACATCTGCACAGTGTAGCTTGAATAGGGCCATATATACTTCATCTTTGAGATAAGTTGCCCCCCAAAAAAAATTGTAAGGAATGTAGATCTCACTGGTCTTACTATTTAGTTAACCACTAAAGGAGATAGCTATGGGAATTAAACCAAGACCAAAAAGAAAAGCAAAATCAACCGGAAAACCCGATCGACGTCAACGTGACAATATAAAGACCCCAGGTAATACAAAGACGTTAAAGCCACACAAGCATAAGAAAGGAGATTGAATTCAGAGTGAGATTTTGCATGGAACTGATAAGCCCCATTACTGGGGCTTATAATTTATCTACCAGTGAATTGATGGATCATATGCTGAGCATCTTTTAATCTGCCCCAGCCGTTACTGGCATGACCTATAATAGATGGTTTGTATAACCTGTTACCGGCAAACGTGCGAATGAGATTATGAGATTGATTGATCATAGCGACACCTCCTATGTCCTCGATATACGCTTCCACAGCTACAATCTGCCCGCTGCAATGAATGATGTCAGTAAACTCTCCAGTTACATACTCATTATTCAGATGTGCATCATTCAGCTTTTTGATGCATCGTTTTATTCTTCCATCATTATTTAAAGGTAGCTTTTCCTGTAAGTACGATTTATAGTTTTTAAAATCGTAGGTATCACTGGCGATTGGATATCAGCTGTAAAATGAATGCGTAGGAGTATGAATTCCTCCTATATCCAGTAACTGAGGTGAGGAATAAACAAATACACTCAGATAATCCGGATCTAAAAGTTCCCGATAGTAGGGCGTAATATTTAATGTATTATTTGTTATTGGTTTAAATCTTATAATTTTAGTTTGCATGGTTTTCTCTATTAATTGTTGTTTTAGTTAAAAATTTGTTTGCTTGAAGTAAGCATTAATTTTTGATATTCCTGTGATTAATCATTGCTAAACTGCTGTGAGATTCTGAGAGGCAGGTTAGAATAAATATGAACTTCAACATCTTCCCGCAGTGCACGAGCTCTACCAGCAGCTTGTATTAAATCACTTTCGATTAAGCTTAACTGAATCTCACGAAGAGATTCCTCAGAGAAGGTATTAAAGCTAAATCTGAATCCATTCCATTCTACCGTTTGCCTGGTAAAGGTCTTGTCTACCTGATTGATGTCAATCCCCATGACCTGAGCGAGCAATAAATACTGGGCATTATGGCGGTGAGGAGTCCCTACTACATTAATTGATTTTCCAGTGTACTGGTTATACCCCGAGCAGTTCCCAAATCACATGTCAGGTGCTGCTCCCTGTACCAGTTTATTGAAGCTTTTAAATGTAATGGTAGGGTAGGCAGGCAGCTTCTGATTTAATTCATCGGTATGGCGAGCCAGAGAATTTCGAGAGTAAGAATACTTGGTATGCTGGGTAATTTTGCCTGTATGAGTCACCTCGGTAATGTCAATAACCTGAACCCTGTCCCCGTATAATTTCTTATAGATCTCAACTGGAACCGTTGCGCTCATAATAATGACCTTTTTTTCAGCTGGTAAGTCTTCGGCCTTCACAAAATGAATTAAATCACGGTTATTCTCATCTTTATAAAAATAGTTGGACTCCAGAAACTTAACGATATTACTATCCACCCCATCGGTATGCATTACAGTGTACGCCTCCGATGAGATATCGACTCGGTACGTGCTTGGAAGGGTATATACCTGACCTGCAGGAACGCCCTCTAAATAACGCTGAAGCGTGAGCAATGTGGTTGACTTATCACCAAACATGCTGGAAATGCTTTGATTGCCGATCTTCTTCAGGTCAGCAATTTTTAGGGTCTTCACATCGATAAGTAAGGCCAGTGGGTCCTCATCAAAGATCACGGTATCATGCTCAAACTGAGTATGTATAGCCCGGCTATGGGTTGTAAATACCGTTTCATATTCCTTTTTGATCTGCTGGATCTTGCGGACATAGTCTTGGGCTCTTAGCTGATCTATCACGCCACCACAGGCTCCATTATTTAGGTCTCAAAGTATGCGATGGACCTGTTTTATAAATCCAGCTTTTAACAACCTTTCTAAAGATTCATTAAGCTGTGCATCCTGAAATACCGGGAACGGGGGAGTAAAATGAGCATTGTTATGTTCGGTTCTGCTCTGAAATTGCTCCAGCTTTAGCTCATTGGTAGGAAAGGCAAGCAGGACCTCATCCAGCTCTTTAATGCGCCGAGACTTTCCAATACCAGTGGGAAGCTTAAAGATAAAGATGTCATCACTGAGGCAGTCTAAGGCGTTGTTAAACTCATAATCAAAAAGCTGTTCAGCATTGGTTAAAGAAATTGGAGCAGGAGGGTTGAGGACTTCCACCCCTTGAATAATATCCCGCTCTGCAGTGAGCAGATTATGGTAGCGGTGATCCTCTGGGTATGGTGAAAACAGAAGTAAGCGCTGAGGAAAGTAAGCGGTTTCTACCTGAGCATTATACTTACTGATCACCCTCATCAGCTCAAACCGTCCATCGTTGGGGTAAGGATTCGTGCCTTTATGATGGCGATTGAACTCCATCAGCCGCTCCTCGTAAAGCTGCTGCCCGCCTTGCATTCATGCTAGGTTCTGAGCGATTCCAAGAAGCTCTGAATATGTACATCGCTCAAGACCATAAAGAAACTTATAAAAGATCCTGGTTCTGGAAGCCAGTTTTTCTCAATCAACTGATTTATTCTTTTTATTACGTTTAAGCTTCTCATAGTATTCGAGCTTTTGCTGGCTAATGGCTTTTGAGCGGCCTTCTATATATATACTATAGGAAGCCGCTGAAAAGCCATGTTTTCGAGCTCCTACTGCGCCAGGAGTTTTCGGATTAATCTTTCGTGTCCGGGCCCCGCCTTTTAGCTTATCACTCTCGAGTACGGTGGCGAGGCGTTCAACGGAGATTGGGATAGGGTTAAGTATTTCCCCTTTCTTATTAGTACCATAAAATAAGCGAGCTGGGTCTTTACAGGCTTTGTCCACTTCTGGGTACAGCGCAAATAACCCGTTCATTAAAAAGCTTCGAGTGTGAAGATCAGTAAGTTCGTTGTCAAGTAAGAGCGCGAGTCTAAATTTCCTTTTTTTTATAGTATCACTAAAAGTTGGATACCAGAGGTTTGGAGTGATGTCATAATTTAATAATCGCTGAATAGCATCATCCTGAGTAATCCCGCTGTCAAAATCTAAAGCTAAAATCGACTGCTTAACTCAGTTGGTATTTTTTCTGGAGCCTCTAAAAACGGAGGGAGACCAGGATTGCCCCTGCTCTACAGCGTTTAGTAGATCGGTAAGGGAATCCGCTTCTACAGTACAAAGGTTACAACTAATCTCAGCAGCTCAGGAGCCACTAGGTTTTTCAGAAAAGGGTTTAGGATGGAGTGAAAATTCGTAATTCATTTTTAACTTTTTGTGTAATGGCTAATATAAATTTATAGCTTACTTATACTCTATTCATTATGGCGAACTTAGTCAAGGGAATCTTCAAAAAACGTTCAAATAATTTGACTAAATCGAAGATTATTAATAGAATAAAGTAATACAAAACAATTAGATATCATGGCAACAATAATTGACTTAAAAAAACTAACCTGACCTTCGATCTGTCTTCAAAAGAAGGTGATTCTCATCCATCATTTGGTGGGTTGCAATAACCAAGAATTTGCAAAAAGCCTGGGAGTGGTGAACGGTTATGTCTCCGAGATCTATCACCTGGGCCGATTATATAATCCGAAGTTCAAATTCTTACATTCTTTAGGCAGTACTTATAGTCTGAATAAAGATTGACTGATGAATTCAGATATTCTTCCTTCAGAAATCGGAAAGTATTGTAACGAATTTCTGTCTATTCATTCCGAACTCGGAGTAGAAAAAAATTTTCGCAAAGGTATTCAGAACTACTTACCTGTGGAATTGGCGATGAAAGATCGCTTGCTTAATGAGGCAAATCTTTCAGGAAATGAGCTGGATCAATTGATAATGTTTTTTAAACCTATTACAATGAATCTGAAAATAACCTCATAGCATGCCCAATAATCTTACAGACGAAATATTAGTCAGTGTACTTAAGCGTAGCGATACTGACTTTAATAGTAGAGATATCTAAAATTGGTAGCACTATATTTTGATATTTAAGATAAAAGATATATTAGCTATTAAAGATTTTTCAGAATACATCCACTGGTTACATATTGAAAAGTCAGAAGATGAGGATCTCAGCGTAACGCTTGGAGAGGTAAATAACCTATGGGGTGACCCTGGTGGATCAAAAATTATAGAAGAGGCAAAAAAAGAGGGTTTTTTTGATAGTAACGGGCATTTTAGTTTACAATTCTCAGCAGCTAACAATACAGCTATATTATTCGAGATTGAGCCTGGGTATAATTTAGATGATTTAGTTCAGTTAGATAGAAATATACAGGTGCTGATATTATTAACTGATACGTCGCAAAATAAGCATTCTAAGGTGATTTACGCTTTTTATATGCTTGCAGGTCAGGTTTTGAACATCCAAGGGAAGAAAGTAAAGAGCAGGCGCATTCAAAATTACCTGCAATCCCAACCAGAAGATCTTAATTTAAGGGTAATGCTACTTAAACAATCATTCGCTGATTGGGTCCATGAATACGAAGATTCTGACATGTTAACGGCTCAGGAATTCTCTGACTATTTAAAAATGCCTCTGGGTACATTCCAGAATAAATTGTCGAAGGGGGAGGTTCTTGGTCCAAAGAAAATCGATGGCAGCAACCGGTGGCAGTTTAAGGATATTCAAGACTGGGTCAAATCACTCTCAAAAACGTGACAAAAACGTGACAAAAATCGTGAAAATACCTGAAAATCTATGAATATCTGTGATTCAATATCGCTGATTCTAGTGCCTTAAAGGCATTATTTGGTATTTTGTTTAAAATCCCCGCACCTCCACAAAATTTACAGCCATCTCTGAGTTCAGGGATGGCTTTTTTATTTCTACCAATGTCGAACCGGGGTTCTTCCGAAGGAATCCCAATGGGAGACACCCTGCACCTCCAATTAATAAAAGCTGATTCATGTTAAGGATCAGCTTTTATTACTTACATCATTGAAAGCTAAAGTTTTTTAACCCCTTTTCATCTCATTGAGCCTGTCAAACCCCAAATAACTTAGGCAGAATCAGGCTGATCTGAGGGAAGAATGTGATCAGAAGTAAGGCCACGATCATAGCAATGAAAAGCGGCAACAACGGCTTAATTACTTTAGTGATGGTGGTATTTGCCACCCCGACTCCAATAAATAGTATGGAACCAACCGGTGGTGTACACAGACCGATACTCAGGTTCAGGATCATAATGATACCAAAGTGTATAGGATCGATTCCCAGTTCCATTACAATTGGTAAAAAGATCGGGGTAAAAATAAGAACAGCGGGAGTCATGTCCATGAACACACCTACAAACAGCAGGATCAGATTGATCATGATCAGTATTACAAACTTGTTATCACTCATTCCCAGTAATACTTCAGTAACGGTTTGCGGGATCTCCTCAAACGACATTACCCACGACATGGATATGGATGTAGCGATCAGTAACATCACAATAGAAGTAGTTGCTACTGAACTCAGAAAGATCTGAGGGAGTTCACTGATCTTTAGTTCTTTGTAGATGAAACCCAATATCATGGTATAGACTACCGCGATCGCAGAGGCTTCGGTTGCGGTAAAGATACCTGCTATAATGCCACCGATCACAATGATCAACAAAAACAGTGCGGGGATCGCATCTAAGAAACTGGTAAAAGTCTCTTTGAAAGAAGTACGTTCACCGACCGGGAAGTTCTTCTTTTTAGCCCAGATGGCAGCTACCAGCATCAGCATTAAACCAGTGAGAATTCCGGGTAAATACCCCGCAAGAAACAATGCAGCAATGGAAACGCCACCGCTTGCAAGTGAGTAAACGATCAGGATGTTGGAAGGAGGGATCAGTAATCCGGTAGTTGAAGAAGTGATATTTACGGCCGCTCCGAATTCTTTGGAGTACCCTTCTTTTTCCATTCTCGGTCCAATGATTGAGCCAATGGCTGTGGCTGCAGCAACAGCAGAACCAGCGATCGCTCCAAATAACATTGCGGCTACAATATTAACGTGAGCAAGGCCACCCGGTAGGGAGCCCATGAGATTCTTAGCTAATTTTATGAGCCGTTGGGCGAGGCCTCCTTTATTGATCAGCTGACCTGCCAGCACAAAGAATGGAATGGCAAGTAGTGCAAAACTATCCAGTCCTGTAGCCATTTGCTGAGCAATAGTGGTAAATGCCGGAATAGCATCCACATTAAAAAGAAGGGTGATAAGTCCGGATATGCCGATACTCCATGCAATTGGAACTCCCAACCCTAACAGAACGACAAAACTTAAAACAAGGATCAAAACTTCTGTTAAAACCATGATCAGGACTCCTGATTTGAAATTGCCGGAGTGTTTATCTCCGTAAAAATATCACGCACACAGTAGATCAAAATGATCACCCCGCTGATCGGTAGTATACTGTACACGTAGGCTAAGGGCATTTGCATGGCCGCTGAGGTCTGAGCCAGTTTAGTGGTCATGTAAACTAATCTGGATCCTCCGATCACAAACGTTGCTGTTACAAATAAGATGACCATTGAATAAATGACCATGTTGAGCCAGAATTTCTTAGTCCCTTCCAGTTTGGATGGTAACAGATCAATGGCCAGATGCATATGTTGACCTGATGCATAAGCCGATCCAAGCATTCCGATCCATATGAGCAGGAACCGGGCTAGTTCATCGGTGAAGGAGCTGGGTTCTGCCAGTATATAACGGGAGATAACCTGCCAGCAAACGGTGATCAACATGATTCCCATCAGAGAAGCCAACACGTATTCGAGTGTTTTTTCAAGAAATTTCATGATCAGTGGGTGTTTTTGATACGCTGAATGAGTTGGTAAAATTCAGGGTCGGATTCTTTGTATTGCTCGTAGATAGGGGCCGTTTTATCGATAAAAGGCTGTTTATCCGGGTAAATGACTTCAACACCGGCAGCTCTTACCACTTCCAGTGCTTTTTCTTCTGCTTCAGCCCATATCTGCCGCTGGTAACGTGCAGAAGAATCTGCAGCCATTTGTAACCATTCCTGCTGTTGAGTATTTAATTTATTCCATTGCATTGTACTAATGATCAACATATCGGGGATCATAGTGTGTTCATCTAAGCTATAATATTTAGCAACTTCATAATGCCTTGAAGATTCGTAGGAAGGAGGATTATTTTCGGCTCCATCCACCACGCCCTGTTGTAATGCTGTATATAATTCACCCCACGAGATAGGAGTTGGAGAGCCGTCCATTCCTCGTACCAGATTCATCGCCATTTGACTTTCCATGACCCTAATCTTAAGTCCTTTCAGATCATCCGGGGTTAAAATAGGCCGGTCTTTGGTATAAAAACTACGTTGTCCGGCATCGTAATAGGTGAGGCCCCGAAGAAAATAATCTTCACCGGCAAGCAATAACTCTCTACCGATCTCACCATTTAATACTTTATCGATATGTTCATCATCCCGAAATAAATAAGGAAGGTTATACACACGCAATTCAGGTACAAAGTTTTCGATGGTACCGGATGAAACCTTGGTCATTGCGATACTTCCTATCTGTACTAATTCCAAGGCCTCCCGCTCAGATCCTAACTGCTGATTAGGATAGATCTTCAAAGACATTTTACCTTTAGAATATTCATCCAGAAGTTCACCCATTCGAATCATTCCAAGGTGAACCGGATGTTGAGTATTCAGGCTGTGAGCCAGGTGTAGAGTGGTTTTTTTATCATCGCTATGATTACAGGCACTTAGTACAAAAAATAGAGCAATGAGGGTGATCCATGATCGATTCATGATATTAGTCGTTTTTTAATTCACGGATCAATTTCAATGTATTTCTTACATGTTTTTCCAATCCTTCAAAATCTTCGTTCGCCAGTAGTTCTTTGCTGATCAATTTAGACCCCATCCCAACACAGGTTACTCCTGCATCAAACCATGCTTTCAGATTTTCGGGATCGGTAGAAACACCACCGGTAGGCATTACACTGGTCCAGGGGCAGGGAGCTTTGATGGCTTTAACGAAACCGGGGCCGAGTTGACTTCCCGGAAATATTTTAACGATCTCACAGCCATGTTCTTCTGCAGTTGCGATTTCAGTCAAACTACCACAACCGGGCGACCATAACACTTTTTTTCGGTTACACACTTTAGCGATATCCTCTCTGAATACCGGGGTAACCACAAAGTTTGCACCCAGCTGCATGTATAAGGAAGCAGTTCCCGCATCGGTTACGGAGCCAACCCCAAGGATCATTTCAGGTAACTCTTTTTCAGCAAATTTGTTGATCTCGCCGAAAACTTCATGTGCGTAATCACCCCTGTTGGTGAATTCCAGAAGACGAGCACCACCTTTATAACAGGCTGTAATTACTTTTTGGCAAACTTCAGGATCTTTATGATAGAATAATGGAACCATACCGGTTTCATCCATTACTTGTGCCACTTGAATGCGGGTAAATCTTGCCATTGGTTCTGTAATCCTATTAGGTTAAGCTGTTAAATCTGAGGCCTTTCTCCAGCCCTCTTAATTGTGATAATCCTTTCATTCTTCCAATGCATGAATATCCGGGATTGGTCGTTTTATGCCGGTCATCCAACATTTTGTGCCCGTGATCGGGTCGCACAGGAATTTGTAAGTTAGCCGGTAACGATAAAGATGAAATAAATATATTCATTAGCTTTGCGAGGTTCGCATTACCTTCCAGATGATCGGCTTCAAAAAAGCTGCCATCTTCCATTAATTGCACACTTCTGAAGTGCAGGAAATGTATCCGGTCAATAAATGTGGTAGCAATTTCACCCAGATCATTATCGGATCTGGCACCAAGCGAACCACTGCAAAAGGTTAAGCCGTTACTGGGTGAGTCGACCGCATCCAAAATATATTGCAGGTCTTCTTTGGTGCTTACCACTCTGGGTAGACCAAGGATCGAAAAGGGAGGATCGTCGGGATGTATCGCCATTTTTACACCTGCATCTTCCGCTACAGGAATTACATCACGAAGAAAAAGTCGGAGGTTTTCTTTTAAAACTTCCGGTGTGATGGAGGCATAACTTTCGAGTTGATCCCGAAATGATTCCAGTGAATACCCTTCATGTCCGCCGGGAAGACCGGCTATAATAGTTTTAATGAGAGTTTGTTTGGAGGCTTCCGATAATTGCTTTTCAAAATTCCGGGCCGCTGCTATTTCTTTATCGGAATATCGCTCAAATGCAGATTCAAGCTTTAACAGAAATAATTCGAATGCTGCGAATGCGACCGGATCGAAACGTAAGGCACTCATCCCCTCAGGGAGTTCATATTCCAGATCAGTTCGGGTCCAATCCAGAATGGGCATAAAATTATAACAAACGGTGTTGATCCCATTACTGCCCAAATTCCTGAGAGTGGAATTATAATTTTCAATCAGTTCCGTAAAATTTCCACTTCGTTTTTTGATGTTCTCATGAACCGGTACACTTTCAACTACCGACCAGGTCAATCCAAAAGACTCTATCAGAGCTTTACGCTCAGCGATCTGATTGGCAGACCAAACTTCACCAACCGGAATTTCATGCAAAGCATGTACTATACCGGTGGCTCCGGTCTGACGTATATCAGAAAGTGAGACCGGGTCCTGAGGACCGTACCAGCGCCATGTGTATTCAAAGACCATTAGTTAGCGCGCTACCCGGCCGGAAGCATCGCCGCCCATTAATTTTTCAACTTCCGATACGGTTACAAGGTTTGCATCCCCGAAAATGGTGTGTTTCAGGCAGGAAGCAGCAACAGCAAAATTCAGTGCATTCTGGTCATCATCGGGATAGGTGAGTAATCCATAGATCAAACCTCCCATAAAAGAATCGCCGCCACCAACACGATCTACAATGTGTGTGATCTGATATGTGGGAGCTTCAAGGAATTCATCTCCATTATACAGCACCCCTGACCATGTGTTATGCGAGGCGCTGATGGAGCCGCGTAGTGTTGTTATGATCTTCTTAGCTCTTGGGAACCGTTCTTTCAATTTCTTACACACAGACAGGTATGCCTGACTATCCATCGTATCGCCCTGTGTAATATCGACTGAGTCCGGATGAATACCGAAATGCTTTTCTGCATCTTCTTCATTTCCAAGAATGATATCGCAACCCTCAACCAACGCAGGCATGATCTCTCCGGGTTCTTTACCATATTTCCATAATTTAGCCCGGTAATTCAGATCGGTTGATACAGTGACACCTAATTCATTTGCAGCCTGAATGGCCTCAAGACACACATCAGCAGCTCCCTGAGAAAGAGCAGGAGTTATTCCTGTCCAGTGGAACCAGTCAGCATCTTTGAATACCTCTTCCCAATCAATGCTACCTTTTTCAATGGTAGATATGGATGAATGGGCCCGGTCGTATACTACTTTACTTCCACGGCTAACAGCACCGGTTTCCAGAAAATAAATACCTAATCGTTCTCCTCCGCGCTCAATAAAATCGGTGCCAACTCCTCGTTTTCTTAACTCCATCAGTGCACAATCACCAATATCGTTTTGAGGTAGTCGGGTAACAAATTGTACGGGAATTCCATAATTAGCCAGTGAAACAGCAACATTAGATTCTCCTCCGCCATAAATTACATCGAAAGAATTGGTTTGTGAGAATCGGAGGTGGCCGGGAGGTGACAGGCGAAGCATGATCTCGCCGAAGGTGACTACTTTCTTCATTGATCAGGTTAGGATTTCAAGATTTCAGGTTTACTGAATGTAAGAAATGAAGCATTATTTTATAAGTATAATTTGAAAATATTTGCTCAAATTATGGTCAAATTTCGCTCAATATTTTACGATTCTATTTCTCAATAAAATACATTAGACTTATTTAATGGGGCTTAATGACACATTAACTCACTATGCTTTAAAAATCTCTAACTACGATTAGTTAAAAGTGTAATTAAGTTTGTGTATCAATTAATATTAGGAGAACGGGAATAATTTGAAGACAAGATTACTAGTATTCATTCTCGCTTTTTTTATTTCGGGCAGTTTAAAAGCACAGGATCTATCTATTCGATTTGAGCAAATAACCACGGAAGATGGGTTATCTCAGAGTACGATCAATGATATATTACAAGACAGTAGAGGATTTCTTTGGTTTGCCACTGAAGATGGCTTAAACCGGTATGATGGCTATGAATTCAAAGTATACAGGAATGACAGCTATGATCCATTCTCAATATCAGGAAATCAGATATCAAGTATACTAGAAGCGGACGATGGTTCTATCTGGATCGGAACCAAAGGGGCTGGTTTAAACAGATTTGATCGCGATCTCGAGCGATTTACCACATTTTCTCACGATGATTCAGATAATACATCGATCAGTCATAATTATATAACGGCTTTATTTCAGGATGAAGCCGGGGTGATTCTGGTGGGCACCCAGGGTGGACTCAATATCCTGAATCCCCGCACGAATGCGTTTAACGTTTATTCTGAAATGGATAAACATGCAGAACTTCGGGAAGCAAATATTACCACTTTATTTAAAGATAGCAACGATTTCATCTGGATCGGAACAACCGAGGAGGGCTTATACCGTTTCGACAGAAAGAACGGCGAGATCAAACTTTATAATACCTATACCGATAATGGCAACTCGATAAGCGATAATTGGATCGTAGATCTGTATGAAGACCGGGATGGTATCTTATGGATCGGAACTCAGGATGGAGGGCTCAATAAATACGATCCTATAAAGGACAGCTTTTTAGTTTATAAGAGCAGGAATGGAGATAGACGAAGCATCAGTAATAATTGGGTGCTTTCCATGTACGAAGATTCCAGGGGAACATTCTGGGTAGGTACGCTTAACGGATTGAATATCCTTGATCGTGAAAACGGTGAGTTTGTGAATTTTATGGAACTCAATTATCCTATCAATCTGAGTAATAATTCGATCACTGCTTTGTATGAAGATCGTTCTGGGGTGATTTGGGTTGGTACACAAAACGGAGCTCTGAATAAGTTTATTCATTCTTCCTCAGAGAGCTTTACCGTATATCAGAATGACCCGTCTAATAAGAATAGTCTCAGTAATAACAACATCTGGGCAATAACCGAAGATGATCAAGGTCATGTTTGGATCGGTACTCAGGGTGGAGGGATCAATCATCTGGACCAAAAGACCAATACATTTACTAACTATGTAAGCGATCCAACGAATGAGAATTCCCTGAGTAATGATTTCATCAATGCGATCCTGGAAGATAGTGACGGAACGATCTGGATCGGAACCATGGATGGTCTTAACAAATATGATCCGGTTGGAAAAAAGTTCATTCATTACTTCAATGATCCCGATGATGAAACTACGCTGTCGGGAAATATCATTACGACCATCTACGAAGACAGCCGGGGCATTATCTGGTTTGGAACGCTTAATCATGGTTTAAATGCCTATGATCGGGAGAAGGAGGAATTTCGTCGGTTTGTTCATACACCCGGAAATTCAAATTCCATCAGTCATAACAAAATATGGTCCATGTTCGAAGATAATCGTGGGGTATTTTGGGTGGGTACACACGGATATGGACTGAATAAATACGATCGGGTAAGAGGTACGTTTGAACGCTTTGTGTACGATCCGGATGATGAAAACAGCTTAAGTGACAATTTTGTAAATGTGATCACACAGGATTCAAAAGGTGATCTTTGGATAGGTACCATCAACGGATTGAATAAGTTTAACCGAAGCACCCAGACTTTTGAGCATTTTACAACTGAACAGGGTTTGCCAAATAATGTGATCTATGGAATTATAGAGGATTTCCGGGGGCATTTATGGTTAAGTACAAACAATGGTATCGCTGATTTTGACCCAGTTTCGGGGGATGTTAGGATCTATGATCAGGCCGATGGTTTGCCAAGTAATGAATACCGGTTTGGTGCTTTTTATAAAGGTCATGATGGTACCATGTTTTTTGGGGGAATTAACGGGATGGTTGTGTTCAGTCCCGATAGTATTCGTGATAATCCATACATCCCGCCGGTTGTTCTCACCGATTTTCAGATCTATAATGAGGACGTCCAAATTTCACCCAAAGGAAGTCCTCTAAAAAAATCAATAGCTGAAACTGATGAGATTGAACTGAATTGGCAGGACAAAGTCTTTTCTTTTCAATTTGCTGCACTTCACTTCGCCGCACCTAAAGAAAATCAGTATAAATATATGATGGAAGGGTTCGATCCGGGCTGGCAGTTGGCCGGAAATCGGCGCTATGTTTCCTATACTAACCTACCGGAAGGCAATACGTATACATTTAGGGTAATTGCTTCTAATAAGGACGGAATCTGGAACGACGAGGGAATATCTTTGCGGGTTAAAGTCTTGCCTCCGCCATGGAAAACCTGGTGGGCTTACAGTATTTATTCTCTGTTTGGAGTGGTTGTGCTTGTCGGTTTTGTGAACTTCCAGATAAGTAAAGAGCGCAAGAAAAAGGAAAAGATCGAAGAGCAGAACGAAGAATTAGAAGCACTTGTGAAGGAACGAACGCTATTGCTCGAGAACGAAAAGGAAAAGAGCGATGCCTTATTGTACAATATGTTACCTAAAGAGATCGCGGATGAGATCAAAGAAAAGGGTAATGCTTCTCCGAGAAGGTATGAAGAAGTAAGTGTTCTATTTACAGATTTTCAGAACTTCACTTCAACGGCGGCAACCATGTCGGCAAAGAAACTGGTTGATGAAGTGAATGAGATCTTTGCAGCTTTCGATAATATTGTTGAGAAATACGGTCTCGAGAAGATCAAAACTATCGGTGACGCTTATATGGCAGTTTCCGGCTTACCTGCTGAACGAACTGATCATGCGGTTCTTTGTGTACAGGCGGCCAGAGAAATGCAGGAATACATCAATGAAAGAAACGATCGTGCAGCTGTTAAGTGGAAAATGAGGATAGGGATCCATAGTGGGAGTGTAATCGCCGGTGTGGTGGGTAAAAAGAAGTTTACCTACGATATCTGGGGTTCAACGGTGATCCTGGCCAGCCGGATGGAAGAAGTCGGGGAGATCGGGAAGATCAATATTTCGGCTACAACCTGCGATATGGTTAGCGACCACTTTCAATGCGAATATCGGGGAAAGGTAAATGCCGAAGGGCAGGGTGAGCTGGATATGTACTTTGTCGGGGATTATATAGGTCCCGATGATGAAAGTATCAGTTAGAAATAAAATCCCAGACTGAAAGACGGTTGAATTCCTAAATCGTAAATGTGAGTCATTGCACGTGCTCTGATCTCGTTATCACGTACATTTACTAATGTAACCGGGCGAAGCTCATCGTACCATGGGTTATTCCTGTTCAGTATGTTATAGACAGAAATGGCCGCTTTGATCGAACCCAGCGAGGTGACCCGTGTATATTTTAAGCTCAAATCCACACGGGAATAATCAGGAAGTCTTGGAGTATCTACAAACCGGGAAACATCGAAAAGATTAGGAGTTCCGGTGCCATACATCCAGCTAATATATATATTTAATCCTTTAGCGATTGAGAGATCCGCTGCGGTAGATAGCTGATGCCTTCGATCCCAATTAGCATAGAAATAAGCTCCGTTATTGATCCTGTCATTACTTAATTCAGCAGATGATAATGTATATGCAGTAGTGAAGGTGATGGGATCCAAACGATTTTTAAGCAGCAATTCGAGTCCTTTTGAACGCCCCTGTGTATCGGTAAACCACGGATTTTCGAAATTGGTAAAACTGGTAGATATCAAACCGGCATTCAGTTCGTGCAGTCGTAAATTTTCGTAGTGCTTATAATACCCTTCGATCTGAAAGTAGAGGGTCGGATTAACAAAAAAATGAATTCCGGCCGTGAAGTAATCGACTGAGGAGGGAGGTTGATCTTCATTACTGAGGATCCAGAAATCGGTACTGCTGTTATTATATAATTCGAGCCGATGAATGAACTGATAATTTCTGCTGAAGCCCGCATTCCATGAAATAAATTCTGTCGGACGGTATGAAAATTTTAATCGGGGTGACCATCTTATATACTGACCATTACTGAAATAATGGAGTCTGCTTCCGAGATTTAACGTAATGTTTTCCAGATCGGTTAAGTCTGCCTGTGCAAACAGATCCGCCAACTGGCTTGTTCTTCGGCTTTTGAAAGAACGGGTGATCAGACTTAATTCCTGATACCGAACGTCAAAATCACTGTATTCTGCCCCGAATTCAAGGTTTAGGACGTCACTATAGAAGCTGAAACTTTGTCTGATATTGAATTCATACACCTCATTGTTCAAATTCAACGGTGAAGTAATGGAAGAGTCAGCACGGCCATTTCCGGATTGAGCCGGTTGTAACTGATATTCAAAATCATCCTTTTGATAATCAGAATCATACATGCTATAACCAGCTCTGGTCTGGGAGAGTAACCGTGGATTGATCTGTGTAGAAAAACCACTGGCAAAGGTTTTATTATCCCATTTATTTTTTGATTCAAATTCAAATTCCAGCTCAGCGAAATCCCTTATATACTTTTGATAAGCATCATCATAACCCGCATAACCGCTAAGGTAGAATTGAGCCCCATTTTTGGTTTCAAATTGAAATTTACCGTGTAGATCGTAGAATCCGGCTTCGGTATCCAAAATTACAGGTTCGGTTGTTTTTACCTCTTTGATGAAAGCCGGAAGTCGACGCTGGAACTCTAATGTTGAAGGACGATTCACATCTAACCCGAATTCGATCAGGGATTGGTTATTCAGCCAGTTTACCTGATCTAAGTAAGAATGCCTGCCCGACAGCAACCAGCTTGCTTTACCTTTTATAATGGGACCTTCGGCGGTAATGGAAGCGGCTGAATTACTAATATGAGCAGAAGCTTTTGTTTGATTTACGGAACCGGATTTTGTGATGAGTGATAATGTGCCACCCAAAGGAGCCTTGTATTGAGCAGGGGTGATGTTATAATAGAACCCACTGGATCTGAGAACATCCGGGTTCATCGCATCCATCAAACCAAATAAATGACTTTCATGATAAATGGTTTGCCCATCAAGATGAACTCTGAAACCATCAGCGGAACTGCCGCGGATATTTATACCATCGCTAACCGCGGTAGTCATGGTGACCGCAGGCAGCGTTTGCAGCGAGCGAACTGCATTATCTTCACCTAAAGGATTGAACTGTCCTACTTTGAGTAAACTTTCCATGACCGTGTCGGAAGCGGTGTAGAAGTTGACTCCCTGGATCACAATTTCTTTTCCTCCGTATAATTCCGGAGTGAGTCGGATAGAAAGCTCATTTAACGAAGCCGGGTTTTCAAGATCGAGGGTGATCTTCCGGGCTTTATATCCAACATATGAGATCAGCAGAGTCAATTCCTTTCCTGAAGCATTCAGTTCGGTTGAAAATACTCCGTTTTGATCGGTGGCGATACCTTTTAAAAGGCCATGCTCCCTCCATGAAAGGGTGGAGAAGGGAAGTCGCTCTCCGGTTTCATCATCTATTACAAAGCCACTAAGGCGAATGGTACTAATAATGGTTTCTTGCGATCCTTTGAACAGGAGTGCCTGGTAGCGTTCTTTATCTACTTTGATCCCAACGGTAGTGGAAGCCAGAGATTCAGTGAGTTTTTCCATGACTTCTGACTCTTCAGCAGAAAAACTAAGCCTGATATCAGCAATTAACGCTTCACGATACAAAAAACGAAAAGGAGTAACATCTTCAACTTCTGTTATGATATCGAGCAATGGCTCGTCGTGGAAGGTAAAAGTCTGCGCAATAACCGGGATTTGGAGTAATACCAGGATCAGAAGTATATAAAAATTTTTACCCGACCAGAATACCATGTAGTTATTCCATAGAAATAAAGGTATAGCTGTTTTCTGATTCCATCCGGAAAGTTCCACCCAGTACTACACCAAGATCTTCAAGAGTTTGTTCAGGGGAAGATAACTGAAGTGAACCATTAAGTGGAGACCGGTCTTCAAGATTTTGAATATTAATATGAATGTTGAAATGCTGTCCGATCTCTGCCACCACGCTTGCTGGTGAATCATTATCAAAAATGATCACATTATTTAGCCAATCGGTGAAGCGTTCTTCCGTAACTTTTTCGGGTGGTGCAAGTTTTCCATCTTGAATAGAACTAGCCTCTCCGGGTGATAATTCCACACTTTGCGAATCTGGTCCGGTAAATCGTACCCGGCCTTCTTCAAGATATACTTGCGTTGCAGAACCCCAGTTACTGGCATTAAACCGAGTTCCTAAAACAGTAATGGTACCCGCACCGGCATCAACAGAAAAAGGATGATCCGAATCGGAAACTACGTCAAAAAATGCTTCCCCTTCTAGTGAATAGGAGCGGTCGTTTTCTGCAGATGTTAATTTTATCAACGATGAATTTGGGCGGAGGGTAACTTTAGTTCCGTCTTCCAGAATAACAGAGATTTTTTCTGAACCCGAATGTGCCACAATTGTGGGTTGATTGCCCGATGTGTAATAGAATAAACCGATAAATGCTGCGATCACTAACACTGCAGCTGCAGCCCACTGTATATAAGCGGCCGGTTTTGTAAGTACATGAATACTGGCCTGAGCCTTAGACTGTGTTTGCTTCGAAATAGCGGCCCAGATCGAATCCGAATTCGGTTGAATTGAATGTATTTGAGCTGTTTCCTGATCTTTATAAGCAGCTAGTAAGTCGATCAGATCATCCCCGATTGCAGAAAAATCAGTACCTGCGTCGATGGAATCACCGAGCTTTTGGGCGAGCAACAGATCTCGATCGTTTTCCGGTAAGATGGTTGAGGATGACATGATGGTTTGGTTCTGAATTAAATGAACCGGCTACTCAGGAGCAGCCGGTTTTAAATACAATTGATTTGTTAGTTGCCTCTTCTTTGACTTGGGCGTTCTCTTAATTCACCATCACTTAATGCTATTCTGAAGAATTGAGTGAGGCCTTTGAATTTCAGTAAAGCAGTGCCATCAGTTTCAAGGTCAATAGTACCTTCCAAAACTGTGTTGTCAGCTTCCCCATTTATGGTTTTATTCATCACTATACTATAAGTCAAAGTTCCACTTACTGCATTTTCAAGGGCACCATTGGCTTCTAAAGTGTCTTTATTCAGTGTTACATTTTCGTATTTGATGAAAATATCATAATCGCGGGAGGTGGTACTACTGTCCGGCAGACTTCCTTCAGCATTGCCAAAACCACGGTGTACACCATTCAGTGTTACCACTGAGTTACTGGAATGTAGTCCACTGGTCAACATGGTATCGATCTTGGTAAATTCATGATCGCGATAGATGCCATCAGAATAACCGGTTTTAGTAGATTTAAAATCGATAGATTCAATCGTATCCCAGTATTCTTTAGGCTGAGCTACAAAATTGCCATCTATGTCGGTGTAAATGATCTCCTGATCAAGAGAAAAGGACCGGTCAATGCGACCACTATTTACCGTTCGTTCGAAACTGATAGAATGGATACCGGTTACAGAATCGTATTCGTGAACGAAATTTCGCTCTGTTCCACGCCCGTTAGTGAAAGGGTCGGTGCTTTTAAAAGCGACATCATTTCCATACGTGATACTGGAATTGTCCACGGTAGAAACGGCATCGTACATGCTTGAAATCAATCCTGATTCATCATCAGCCAGAGAAGTAGCGACTACTTCAGCTGCCATGGTAAGATCTTCCTCAGAAATTGATTCTACATCATTATTTACGGATGAACAGGCAGAAAACGTAACTGCCATAACCGTAAGAAGCAGTAACAGGTTTCGGTGTTTTAGAAGAATAAACATAGGATTACCTCTGTATATGTTTGAGTTGGGTTATCGTGTTTCATACTTAATACACCTAACCCACCGGGTACCCCTAATTGATTTTTTAAAAATTTTGCAGCTACAGTTTCCGAACTCTGATATTACGGAAAGCAACCATATCGCCATGATCCTGCAGGCTGATATGACCTTTGTCAAATGATCCCCAATCTGCATTATTTCTCCACTTACTGTCAGCTTTGGCTTTATTCCAGGCCTCACTTGCAATGGTATATTCCAAAACCTTTTCACCATTAAGCCAATGCTCCACATCATTACCTTTGATCACTAATTTTACTTTGTTCCATTCATCAGCGGGATGCAGGGTTTTCTCAGAGGCCGGAAACATATCATACAGGGAAGCTGTCATTCTATTGGGCATTGATTCTGAAGGTGAATCCACATCATCCAGCAGCTGAAACTCGGGGCCGGTAAGGAAATCGGTTCCAAAGGCTGAGTCTTCCTGTACATTGAACATGATACCGCTGTTTCCGCCGGGAGACATCCTGTATTCAAGTTCAAATTCAAAGTCGTCAAATTCCTCAATGGTTATCAGAGAAGCTCCGAAACCGGTATTTTTATCAATAGCATCACCATCTTTCGAAACGATCAGTAACCCGTCTTCAATGATCCACTTGGGGCCGATCTCGTCAGCATTGTATTGCTTCCACCCATCAAAAGATTCTCCATCAAATAAAGTGATCCATCCATCGGTAGGTTCAGTAGTTTGCGGTTCTGATTTGCTACAGGCACTAACTAATAGCAGTAATACAAAGAAAAGAGTTGATAGATAGGATCTGAAAGTCATAGTTGCCAATTTAATGATTTGGTTAGATCGAAGGGTAAAACATGCGATCGATTTAAACAAGATGTTGGAGACTTTTAAACAATAAAAAGGGTACAAGTTTGTACATTATCAAAAAAATGGATTCGTTATGATACGCAAATTACCTTTTTTACTGTCCTTATTAATCATCTTTACTGCAGCCAATTACTTTAATGAAGCAATTGAAGGTACCTGGATCGGTACCTATGCCGAAAGAGGTGGCTCAGTAGAACTGACCTTTAATTTTACCGTAGACGGAGACTCTCTCACCGGAACATTGCAGAATAACGATGAAACCATGGAGATCAGCAACGGGGTAATTGATGGAGACTCATTTACTTTTGATGCAGTTTTTGGCCCCATATCCATTCCGCATGAGGGAGTATTGAATGAAGATGGTACCATCACCATAACCATTACTCAGGATGAGGTGGTTCATGAGATGAAACTGGTTAAACAGGAAGTGGAATAATCAGTTTTTTTTATCATCAGCTATCTGCGATTCAATGAATTTCAGATATCTGTCAGGTAACAAAAATGGTGGAGTTTCTGGGACCGGAGAAAAACGTGGTTGTGGAGTGGTAACCGGTTTCTGAGGCCGGAGATCCGGGTCCCAGGCAAAGCCATCTAATCTTCGATCGGGCAATGCCGCATGTTCAGGCAGGAATAAACCCTGATTCTGACCCATTTTTGCCTGAATAAGATCACCATCTTCAAAAAATAAACGGGTTTCCGGTGAAGCATTCTCAATGGCTCCGTCAGGCTCGCCGGCATCATCTGTGGTGTGATATAAGATCTTACTGTTTGGGCGGAGTAGAATAAGCGATACAGCACCACTATCGAAGTAAGCGATCAAAGTATCTCCCTTTAGTTGATTGAACCGCCCGGTTACACTGTCTTCCTGAACGGCAAATGCAGCAGGAAATGCGGTCAATTTTTCAACATCACTGCTGTCTAATTGTACATTGATATCGCGACCATTTAACTGGATGCGTTTGTGCCAGGCTTTAGGCGTTCCCCGTAATCTGAATAATTCGGTTGAAGAATCATAAAAAAGGGTATCGGAAAGGGATGCAAAATTCTCGCTCCAGACATTTACCTGTTCATAGGCCTCGATCTGAGAGGTGGAGTCGCTCTCCAGCATTAAGATCCTTGCAGCATGTATATGAGTGGTGTCGGCCGAAAGTGAGTCTCCCTCAATTCTTCGCAAATATCCATTCCCGGATAAAAACCTTCTGCCTGTTGAATCGGCTTCCAGATAATTGCCGGTTATTAAATTAGTTCCGGAGCTGTCGGTTACAAAAACCCGGGAATGCAGTTGGAAATGCTCTTTACTTCGATTGATGAACAATGAATCTCCTTCGGCATATTGAGCTGAATCCTGGATCTGAACATTATTCTTAAAAATGGCACTATCCTGCTCCTGAAAATAGGTTCCGTTTTCAGCACGTAAAGTACCATCTTTATCTTCCAATCTGATCCCATCTCTGAAATAGGCGATCTTGGTTGCGAAATTGTAATCCACCACGTTTCCGAAGAGGGTAGAGCTGTCTTGTTTAATGATCACTCTGCCTCGTAATTTACTCAACTCATTCCTGGTGTAATAAACTAAAGAGTCAGCCCAGATATTCTCAGATTCTGTATCGATCTGAATATTTCCGAAGGCCCGCAGTTCATCCCGATTCACATATTGGTAGGCACTATCGCAAACCAGAGTAGCATCTTTTGTTTTAAGACGCGCATTATACAACTTTTGAACTGCTTCTCCCTGAACTTCGGTACGAATAGCCCGTTCGAAACGCAGTAGTTCGATGATACTTTGTGAATGAACTCTTTGAGAAAAAGCTCCGGTCAGTATAAACGCAAGAAGCAGATATTTAGCTACGGATCTCAATCTATGACCACCTGCCCGCCGCCTTCGTTTAAAGTGTAGCTTGTAAAATCTGTATTTCCTTTAAAGCCGTTGGCGGCGATGCTATCCGGAGGATTTATAAAGATGACGAATTCCGGCGTATACAACTGGTCTTCAAGTCGCTTCCATTGTAAATAATCGGATCTAAGTTTCTTTCCGCTTTCAGTAAACACTTTCACATTTCCATACATTTCAAAGATACCTTTGTCGGGCAGATACAGAGCACTATCACAATATACTGTACTGTTTTCTTTGCCTTCTGCCGGGGTGATGTATATGGTAACCGGTCCGGAGATCTTTGTCTCAGTGCGTTCTACACCACGGAAAGTTTCCGAGTAGGACCCTTCCAATCTCAGTACTTTATTTCCTTCGTCTACGATCTCCATTTGCATTCCCCAGGTTTCAGTGGAATTTAATAGCGAATCCCCCAATGCTTCCCGGATCATCCGGTTGTCATACTCAGAGAGTTCACTACAACCGGACAGGAACGTTCCAAGAACAAATAATAGTGCCAGATATGTGTTAGATGGTGCCAAAATAACGATCACCTGCATCACCTAAACCGGGAACAATAAAAGCGTTCTCGTTTAGCTTTTCATCCACAGCTGCGGTTATTATGGGTACATCCGGATGATCGTTCTGTAGTCGTTCAATTCCTTCAGGAGCAGCGATCAGACATACAAACTTGATCGTTTCAGCCCCGTTTTCTTTCAGGAATTTAATGGCGTGACTACCACTGCCACCCGTTGCAAGCATAGGGTCAACTACCAGATTGAATGCTTTTTCGATCCCGTCAGGGAGGTTGTCATAATAATTAACGGGTTTATGAGTGGTTTCATCCCTGTAAACCCCAACATGACCAACTTTAGCTTCGGGCATAAAATTGATGATCCCATCCACAAGACTAAGTCCGGCTCTGAGTATCGGGATAACAACAACCTCAGAAGCAGGTACAAATCCTTTTGCAGGCTGTATGGGCGTTTCGATCTGTGTTTCCTTTAAAGGAAGGTCCTGCAATGCATGATAAGCCAGTACGATACCGATATTTGACATCGCCCTCCTGAAGAGGGCGGTGTTCGTATTCTTATCTCTTAAAAAAGTGAGATAGCGGTCAATAATGGGATGTTCTATAACTTCAACCATAGATCCTATTGTGCACCAGGTTTAAAATCTTTCATTTTCTCGAAGTATTTTTTAGTTGCCGTCGCAACCACACCGGACAACGCAAACAGAGCAATTATATTAGGGAAGGTCATTAGACCCAATGCGATATCACCGATCGCCCAAACGGTTTCCAGGGCGATGACCGCACCTAAGAAATGCATCCCTAAGTAAACGATCTTGTAATAAATGATGGATCTGTCGCCGGCAAGGTACTGAATGGAACGGTCTCCATAGTAACTCCAGCTAATTGCTGTAGAGACACCGAAGAGGATCACACACAGGGTTACAATATATTTCCCCCCGGGAAAGAGTGGGGCGAGACCTTTCTCGAATGCCATGGCGGTCAATGGTGCCCCATTTTCTACAATGCTGGAATGGACCACTTCCAGGTTTGAACCATCCTCATGAGTGATCTTAACCGTTGAATTTTCTAACACTTCGATCGTTCCGTTGAAGGGCTGGGTCTTATCTTCGTCGAGATAAAAGATCCCCATATCAAAATCGTTTCTTATGATGCTTCCGTTAACCGGTTCACCTTCGACGAAAGTCAGGATGCTACCGGAATCTTCTACAGTGATCTCCGTTTCCAGAGCATTGGTAGAAAATGGTACATCATGCTTTTCCTGCCATACTCCGGTGCTTACGATCACTAATCCGGTCATTGTACAAACCACCAGGGTATCAATGAAAGGTTCGAGAAGAGCAACTACTCCTTCACGAACCGGTTCTTTTGTCCGGGCTGCACCGTGGGCGATCGGGGCAGAACCCTGACCGGCTTCATTCGAGAATAAACCACGCTTAATACCCCAAACGAGGGTGGTTAGGAATAATCCAGAACCGATACCAAAAGCTCCGGCTTTAGGAGTAAAGGCGTAGCTTAAAATAGTTTTGAAGGCGGGTATTACTTCACTTGCATTCATCAACAGAATGATGAGTGCTCCTAACACATAAATAATAGCCATTAATGGCATTAAGCTGGCAGTAACTTTACCAATTCTTTTGATACCGCCGATGATCACAAATCCAACAAGTGATGCCGTTACTAATCCGGTGATCCAGCCGGGAATTAAAAAGGTACTTTTCAGCGTATCAGCCACTGTATTGGCCTGAACTGCATTACCTGTAAGGAATGAGCAGATCACTGCCATTGCTGCGAAAAATACGGCAAGCCATTTCCAATTTTCACCAAGCCCTTTTTCGATGTAGTACATGGGGCCACCAGAAACAGAGCCGTCGGCATTTTGGATCCTGTACTTAACAGCGAGCGTACATTCAGTGTATTTTACCGCCATCCCGAAAAAGGCAGTAACCCACATCCAAAACAGGGCACCCGGACCGCCATAATGAATAGCGATGGCTACACCGGCAATATTACCTATACCCACTGTTGCTGAAAGAGCTGTAGTAAGTGCCTGGAAATGATTTACATCGCCAACAGCATCAGGGTGATCGAATTTACCCATTACCGAAAGAACGCCGTGTTTAAACTTCCTGATCTGTACAAAACCTAGTCTGAGAGTAATGAAGATTCCAAAACTCAACAGTACTGCGACCATGAAAGGAAAGTTTGCAGGGGTACTCCATACCAGTTCGTTTAAGGAGCCTACAATATTTTCAAATGTTTCCATGCACTTATTTAATTTTAATTTCTAATTTTAAGTCGGCACAAAGTAAAAAACATTTAGGAAATAATAAGAATTGACTGATATTAATTAGTGTGAAATAATCGGGGCTGGAAATGAACGATTTCATTTCTTTAAATTGTTGGGCAACAAAAGAATATTTTAAGACAGATAACCATATCATTTTATTATGACTAAAGCAGACATTGTAGATATTATATCATCATCAGTTGGTTTAACGAAAGTGGAAACAGAAGCCGTAGTGAATGGTTTTATGGAAACTGTGATCGACTCCCTGAAAAGAGGGGATACTATTGAATTACGAGGTTTCGGGAGTTTTAAAGTAGTAAAAAGGGCACAGAGGGTAGCCCGTAATCCAAAGACCAACCAAGAAGTAATTGTACCCGAGCAATATGCTCCGGTTCTTAAAGTTTCCAAGGATTTTAAAGAGTCGGTGAATGAAGCAATGATGAGTAAAAATTGATTTAGAAAACCTTAGAAAAAAATCTTATTTTACTGGTCTGTTCGAACAGAAATATAATAATTAGAAACTAGGTGAGTATTTATGCCAAGCGGTAAAAAAAGAAAGCGCGCAAAAATTGCAAAGCATAAGCGTAAAAAGCGCCTGAGAAAAAACAGGCATAAGAAGAAAAAGTAATTTTCAGGCTTCGGTTTACCGAAGCCTTTTTTATTTCCGGTAACCCCGCCACACATGCCTTCATTCGCGGCATTTGTACCATTTTTTTTAGGAGCTGTGGAATTGATCACAATGATGAAGAGGGAAAGAAATTTCAGGATACGGAAGAGGAGGGGTACAAAATCCGGATCATCATAAATATAGGTCGACCTACATTTGGGGCATTTTAACGGTTCCTTAACCGGTTTATTCTGATCAGGCGGAGCAGGTAGTTCCGGCTCGGAATCAATAAATACCTCATTTAAAATTTCCAGAGCTTGATTTTGATCGGTATCCGGTACGGCAACTTTAACTCCGGTAAACGGTATGGGAACCGTAGAAACCGCATATTGATCGTACAGAAAGGCAGGAATTCCGGCATCTTCCAATAAACACTTTGCCGCGTAGGCATCGTTAGGATTGAAGAAGGTCTTAATGACGACCGGTTTAGCCATTTCAGGCGGCCATAGAATCTTTCAGGATCTGTTCACTTAAATAGATAACCCGGTTACCTTTTAAAAGAAGTTCCTGCAAGCGGCGACTTACCATGGTCTGCACTTCATTCAGGTTTTTTGCCCCGGAGATCTCATATTGAAAATAGGAGATCAGGTTAATGGCGGATAAATAGCGTCCCTGTTCATCCCCTTCAATCTCAATGTGCCAGCGGGTTATGATGTTATCAGATTTCAGCAGGGTGTTCATTTGCCGGCTGATCGATTCCATCCATTTGCTGGCTTGTTCAACCCGGTAGTTTCCTTGTTTTCCGGGAATTTCCGGCTGACATCGCTCAATGTCGAACAGCCAGGTCATTTCAACATCAATGGTAGGCTCTACCCGGCATTCGATCAGTTTATCGACCTTTAAAAGGGGGTGTTCTTCCATGCCAGAAAGATTACGGGCTACGCAGGCCTCACGAAAACTATCCCAATCAAAATTAATTGATAGTGCATCGATAAAGCTGGAATTTTCCCCCAGTTCGATCATTAATTCCAGCCCAGTAGCATTGATGCGTTCGTCTTGCCAGGTTTTAAATTTTTTTGAACTTATTCCCCGTTTATCCAGTTGTGCGTTTACTGTATTAACGATGGAATTAAAAATTGGATAGTACATACTCAGAATCTGTAACTTCACGCTCTTTGTGAAGATGAACTATTACGAATTAATATATTTAAAGAACGAGCTCAAAAACAAATTAACGAATGGTGTTCTTGAGCAGGCTATATCTCCTTACCGGAATATGTTGGAGCTTTTTATCGATAATGACGAGAAAAGTTGCAGATTATTATTCAGTACGGCGCCCGGGAATATTGCGTTGTTTACTGATACGTACCGGCCGGGGAAGAAATCGAACACGGTAGATTTTTTTGAGGATTGTTACGGGCAAAGGATCAAAGAGATCATCCTTCCCGGAAAAGACAGATTGTTAGGTCTTGAATTTGAAGAAAGTGACATTATCTGGTTTCGATTGTTTAGTAACAAGGCAAATGCCCTTCTGACCAGAAATGATACTATCGTTGAGACCTTTAAAACTCAGGATGAGATTGGAAAACCGGCACCTAAACCAAAAGAACCGGGAAATGTTGAAATCGCAGGTACTGAAGATCTGTCGGTTAAGCAAATGGTACTTAAATTAAATCCTGCATTCCCCAGAGATCATCTGGATGAGTTGATCAATATTCATCACTTACAGAAATTATCAGATGAAGAACTTACCGGGTGGGTGAGAAGTCAGGAAGCAGTATTAAGCAACAATGCAGCATTTAGATTGTTGGCGGATGGATCAACGACCTTATTTGACGAAAAAACACTGTCTCTACAAACCGAAAGATCTTTTTCTGACGTAAATGAACTGATCAGTTACAGGTATAAGAATTATTCAAACCGACAACGATTAAAGCAGCAGCGGGGTGAATTAACAAAAGCCATTAACAGACAGATCAAAAGGAATCGATCTTCACTTAATAATCTGTATCAGGCAGATAAAGGGCTTGAAAGAGCAGAAGAATATGAAAAATATGGTCACCTGTTGATGGCAAATGCTCATTTAAATCATGATGGTGATTCCAATTTCGAAACTGATGATCTGTATAACGAGGGGAATCTGATTACTATCCCGATCGACCCGAGCTTAAGTCTGGCTGAAAATGCTGAGCATTATTATAAACGAGCCAAAAATTCGGAGCGTTCATATGAAGAGGCTACCGAGATGATCCCGAAACTGGAAGCCCGGAAGAAGGAGCTGGAATCACTAAAAGAAGAGATCGGATCTATTCAAAATATTTGGGAATTACTGGATTGGAAGAAGGAACACGCTGAAATTGTAGATGAGTTGCTTCCCGGTAAAAAAAATCAAAGTACACAGTCGTTACCTTTTCACCAGCTTAAGGTGAAAGATGTAGAAGTGTGGATCGGAAAAAATGCATTCAGTAATGACAAACTGGTACAGTCAGGTCATAAAGAGGATGTTTGGATGCACGCACGTGGGGTACCGGGCTCGCATGTTTTGATCCGTATGAACAACAATAAGGGTATGCCGGATAAAGAGTTAGTAAAAAAAGTAGCATCTTATGCAGCATACAATTCTAAAGCGAGGGGGGCAGGATTAGTACCCGTAATTGTTACAAAATTAAAGTATGTTCGAAAGCCTAAAGGAGCTGCAGCCGGTGCAGTGATTGTGCAGAAAGAAGAAGTTGAATTAGTGATTCCGGAAAAGCCAGAAATATGAACGAATATCGCCTGAAAAATTATCCCGACAGTTTTTTTATAACCGGTTTTATGGGTACCGGAAAATCAACAATTGGAAGAAGACTTGCCGACCGTCTGGAAAGACCATTCGCCGATCTGGATAAAGTGATCGAAGAAAAGGAAGGTCGCTCGATAAAGGAGATCTTTGAATCAGAAGGGGAATCTTATTTCAGAGAAAAAGAATGGGAGTATCTATCGGAACAAACAAAATCCTTTAAAGGGGTACTCGCATTAGGAGGGGGAGCGCTTCACAATCAACATGTAGTAGACCATCTTAAAGTTCACGGACTTTTGATATTTATCGAAACCCCGTTGGAAGTGATCGTTGACCGGGTATTAAGGAATAAACGTCGCCCGATTGTATTAGACGCGGAGGGGAAAATAAAATCCCGGGAAATGCTGTTAACAGAACTTAAAGCCTTATATTCCGCCCGTATAAATATGTATCAACAGGCTCAGGTGGTTATACAAAGTAATGGCCACGAGAATAAGGACATGTTTACCGCCAAACTCTTAGAAAGATTATCAAGGTATGTTTAACACCATTCCGGTATCTACTACAACTACCGATTCATACTCCATCACCATCGGGGCTGATGTACTTGATCAGGCTTCAGTATTTATGGCAGAACGCTTTAATCATCAGAAAGTATTTATGGTGGTTGATGAAAAAGTGCACAAACACCATGGGAATGTACTTGAGAGTAAGATAGGGGCCTCATTCAAGCGTATCATCAAGTACATTGTTCCAAGCGGTGAAGAAAGTAAAAGCTTTGAACAGTTTTCGAGTATACTCGATATGGTACTCAAAGAAGGAGTAGAGCGCTCAACGCCGATCGTTGCTATCGGAGGAGGGGTGGTTGGCGATCTTGTCGGTTATGTGGCTGCATCTGCTCTGCGTGGTGTTCCCTTAATCCATATCCCAACAACACTTCTGGCCATGGTTGATAGTTCAATTGGCGGGAAGACAGGGATCAATCATCAGACCGGAAAAAACCTGATCGGCGCATTCTACCAACCTGAAGCAGTATTTGCTGATGTTCGCCTGCTCAGTACTCTGGAAAAGAAGGAGTGGGTTAATGGACTAAGTGAAATTCTCAAGTATGGAATGATCGAAGATCCTGAGATACTGGAAACCCTGTATGCATTAACTTCCGGTGGAGATTTTGGATCTCCTGAAGATTGGATTCCTGTAATTACCAAAAGTGCAGGTATCAAAACGGATGTGGTATCCCGGGATGTGAAAGAATCCGGTGTGCGAGAGTTTCTGAACTTCGGCCATACGTTTGCTCATGTGATCGAAAAGATGGGTAATTACAAGACGTATAGTCATGGTGAAGCAGTTTTTGCAGGAATGATTGCTGCTTTACACATGTCGAATAAAGTAGGAGCGAAGATCGACCCACAGTTACTGATGAGATTTAAAAACCTTTATACTTTTGATCTGAAGCAGTTGGGAGAGGATACTCAACACTTTATTGAACTGATGCTTCGTGATAAAAAAGTTAAAAATTCTACTATCCGGCTGGTTTTATTGAAACAAACCGGAGCTCCATTTGTTCAATCATTTGAAGAGGCCGGTCTGATCAAGGAATCCTGGCACCAAGTAATAAACGTATTCAACTAAAATGCCCATACGCTGGCTATACCGAACCTGGTCTTTATTTTGGACCATACTCGGGGTAACAGTTCTGGTAGTTTTACTAACAGGATTATTATCGCTGGGGGCGCTACAGCTTCCTGTTACCAAATCTTTGATCGCGAATAAGATCGAACAACGGTTCGATGAACGATTTAACGGCAGTCTGGAACTTGGCACCCTAACCGGAACACTTCCATTTGATGCCGGTTTTGATCATGTGATCGTTTACTCTGATTCAACCCGTACCGATACCGCTCTGCATACGGCTAAAGTGGAGGCCGGAGTAGATTTTCTTGAACTCCTGTCCGGAAATATTCAGGTGAATTATGCGACGGTGAATAATCCCGGGTTAAAAATGGATCTGAGTAAAGGAAATGGATTGATCCATGCACTCAGAAGTACCCAAAAGGACAATGTTGAAGATAGTAGTGATGTGGAAGCATCCACGTTTAGTGTTCTGGCTCCGATCATCCGGTTTGTTGATGGTAAGATAATTATAACCGGTGTTGAAGCTGATAATCGTTTTTTCAAAACTGATACTCTGACACTCGATCATTTGTATCTGGATATGTTTCTGGATTACAGCGATCGTCAAAAATATCTGGACATCGAACAACTGATCGTAAGCATACCGGAAATAGGTGCTGATCAGGTTCAGGCATTCGGGCAGGTATTTAATGATGATCGATTTCTGGAATTCAATTCATTCAACATAAGAACTGCGGGGTCATTGCTCACTTTTAGTGGTGAAGCTGATGGGATCGATCTTGCAAAGGGGAACATTGCTGACCAATTCAGAAGCGCAGAGATCGACCTTTTTTTAAAAGAATTGGTTGTATCACCAAATATTGTGGCGTTACTCGAACCGAGTCTCAAAGAACTAGATGAAAGTCTGTATCTGAGTTTGAACGGTGAAGGTACGCTGGATTCGCTCACCTTTGATGATGTGAGCCTGGCATTGGGCGAGTCGGCAGTTGCCGGATATGGTTCACTTAGTAACTTGCTGGATAAAGACAGGATTAGCTATTCGGCTAATATCGAACAAATGGCAATAGAGGAAGAATTGATCGATGTGATCCTGCCAACTATCCGGGATGATCATGCTTTGTTATTAAGCAGTGCCGGGTATGATGGTTCCGTAAAAGGAACAGCCGATGAAGTGGAGATAAAAGCAGCAATTCGATCCAGAAAGGGAAGCCTACGGCTGGACATGAATTCAAACAGAGAAGCTGAACTCTATGCAGGTATACTTTATCTGGATGAGGTTGATCTCGGGAATCTGATCAATCCGGTGATCAGTAAGACCTCATTCAATGGCGAACTTGAGTTTAGATTGAGTTCTCTGGACCTGAGGAATGGGGTAGGCGATGCAGAACTTAAACTGTCGAAAGGGGTGATCAATGATTTCACCTTCGATACCCTGGGAGTAAACGGGTATTGGGAAAACGGACTTGCATATCCGGCTTATCTGCTTAGTTCATCAGAAGCTCAGGTAAATGGCCGTGGAACAGTGGATTACAGAAATGAGATCCCGGTCATCGAGTTTACCGGCGACGGTACAAATATTGATGTGAAGGCACTATCCGGATTCAACGCCCTTGATACTTCCTTTGTGGACGTAAACTATGAATTCTTTCTTACCGGTAACACCAGGGAGAATCTTTACGGACAGTTCAGCCTGGATATACCATTCTCGGTGGTTGGGGGAGATACTCTGCCACCACATCAGTTTTACGCCGATTTTTCTGAGCCTCAGATCAATGATGAACGCACATTACGCATTACATCAACGGCTATCGACGGCACACTCACCGGAAAATTTCAGCCTACCAAATTGCCGTCAATCGGTGCCTATTGGGCAGCTTACCTTAATGATCGACTGAATAAAGAAATACTTTTCAGGTATACCGATCTGCCAGCACCTTCTCCCCGGAGTTTCCTGGATCAGAATTTTGAGGCGAGTCTGACTTTTAAAAATATGGAGCTGATCAAAGCCTATTTCCCCGGACTTCCTCAGATCAAAACCAATATGCAGGTTGATTCGGATGTAAATGTAAATGCTGACCGGTTACTATTTAATGCTTCGTTACGGGATGATGAATTTCGATTAAATACACTGGAAGCTGATTCTCTGGTGATGCAGCTAACAGGTAGTTTCCGTCATCAGGAAACCCTTAAATCCTTTTCCGGCCTTCAGATTCAATCCGAGATCGGAGCAATTCGTTCGGAGCTGATATCAGGCTCCGGAATTTCCATGAATTTTGAAATGGATGAGGATTCCATCACTTTTGATCATTCGATAGAAGACATTGCCGATGGTTCAACGTTTGATGTAAATGGAAGGGCGACACTGACCGATTCCACGGTGGATATGGACATCTATAATTTTGAGCTGGGTAATAATTTATACAATTGGAAGAATCAGGGAATCCCATCACTTACCTACACCAACGACGAACGATTGGTATTCGATGAATTTACTTTCGAGAATCTGAATGAATATCTCAGCTTCGATGGTGTTTTCAGTGATGAGCCTGAAGATTCGGTAAACTATGTGATTCGAAGTGTAAATCTGGAACGCATCTCCGATATCATCAACGGAAGGATCAATTTTTCCGGTACACTGGATGGATTCTTTACTACCCGCTCCTTAACCAGAGTTCCTACCATTCAGGGTGATCTGAGTATATCCAGGCTGGCGATCGATGATCAGGTGGTGGGAGACATCGATCTGGAAAGTCAGTTTAACCGGGAGCTGAATCGCTTCGATACCAATATCTCGATCGTTACAGATTCATTAAAATATCCCGAATATTTTATCAGAAACCAGCGGGAAGGGCAGAATATACAACTATCAGGGTATGTACTTGCTCCGGAAAACGGGCAGTTTCCTGAGGTGGATTCACTCTATAATTTTGATCTCGATTTTGAATCGGTGGACCTGTGGATCATTCCATTCATCGCTCCAAAGGTTTTTACCGAAATGTCGGGTAGAGCCAGTGGTCATGGAAAAGTATGGGGAAATGCTGATACCTATGATTTTGATCTGCGTTACGATGTGGGTATGGACGACGCTGTGTACTTTAAACCGCGATTCCTCGAAACTTTCTACTATGGACAGGGAACAGTCGGTTTTACAAGATCTGAAGGATTGATCTTTAATGACCTGTTCATCATCGATCCTTCGGGTGGTATGGCATCATTGAACGGGACGTACAATCTGAATGATTTCCAGGACACCCATCTCATCGATCTGGAATTGGATATGGACGAATTTCAATTCCTGAATAATGCATTCGATCCTGACGTGCCATTTTTCGGCAAAGCTTATGGTAGCAGTAAACTAAGGCTGACCGGGACTAATTATGCTCCGGTACTTTCTACCATTACGCCGGTAATGATCTCAGATTATTCGAATATCGGTATTCCTTTACTGGAAGAGACTGAATTTGATGAAGACAACAAATTCATTCGCTTTGTGGATAGTTTTGAGGAAGTGCAATCCCCGAATGGCTCCGGAAGTGAAGCGAATGGTTTTGCAGTTACAGAACAGGAGCAGGACCTTTCTGATCTCACCTTTATTGAACGATTCACTCTGGATCTTCAGTTTGTGTCGAACGTACCGATGAAAGTGCGTTTGATCTTCGATCCGATCACCGGTGATGTAATTGAGGCCGATGGTTCTGGCCGCCTGAGGATCAGACTGGAAGACGAACAGGTAACCATGTACGGCCGCTTCGATATCTCGGGTGGTAGTTATAACTTTGTAAGTGGCGATATTTTTGCCCGAAGGTTTAACCTTTCACCGGGTGGCTCTATCGTTTGGGAAGGCTCCCCAACCGATGCGCGCTTAAACCTGGAAGCAGTATATCAGGCACGGCCTGATATTAACACCCTTACCAGAGCCAGAGCGGATATAGACAGCGAAACATCGCAACGGGTACCCGTGGAACTGGTTCTTAATATCGGAGGATCGCTCTCAAGTATTGAGAATAATTTCTTTTTCCGATTACCTAATACCTTCGAGACTCAGCAAAACTCCACGTTGGCGACCCAGATCAATGCTCTGAACCGAAACGAAGATGAAAAGTTGATACAGGCAACCAGTTTTTTGCTTATGGGAGATTTTATCCCGTCCGCAACGGCAAATACGGATGCCACCAACTCATTGACCAACAATCTGTCGGGTAGTGCTGCGGTGCTTAACCCGTTATTATCCAGTCAGGTGATCAGTCCATTGTTATCGAACCAGATAAATTCATTACTTCGCAGTGATATAGGAAGCCTTGATATAGACTTTAACCTGAATACATACAACAACGTAGATCTGGGAGTTGCCCTGCGTTTATATAACGACAGGATCATCTTAAGCCGGGAGGGTCAGATCACCGGAGCACAATCAAATATCGGGGATCTCGGGGCAACCTATCGCATAAATCAGACATTATCGGTAACGGCTTTTCACCGACAGGATCCAACTTTTTCAACCATCACAGGTTCTGACGAAGCAGCACAATCCCAGGACATTAATGGTATAGGTTTAGAAGCAGAATTGAGTTTTAATACCTGGAACGAGTTTTTAAGGAAAATAACAACTCCGTTCAGAAAGTTATTTGGTATAAAGGAAAAAGAAACAGAAGTTGCGGCTAATAAGAATGACAATATTCCATCATAAATAATTAATGAGCAGAAATCAGAGGCAAACTTCACTAGAACAAATAATATTAGACTTAATAAAGAACAGTCCGGACAAGAGATTACCAAAAGACACGATCATTGATGTACTGCAACTAAGAAGTAAAAAAGAACTTCGAAGGTTGGATAAATCCATAAACCGATTGGCAAGTAAAGGGGAGATAGGAAAGGATGGTAAATTTGTAACCATCCGGTCCGGAAAAAAATCGAACAAGAACAGATCGGGTAACGATCTTATTCAGGGAAAGATTCAGATCACCAATCGCGGGACCGGCTATGTGATTGTTGATGGCATGGATGATGATATACGGATCTCAGCAAGGGATACCAATATGGCACTTCCCGGAGATCTTGTTTCTGTAAAGATCACCGGCAGCGACCGGAGAAGCAATCAACCCAAGGGCCGTGTTGTTGAGATCGTTAAACGCGGTAAGGATTTTTATGTGGGCACGGTAAATAAAACAGGTTCAAACACCTGGATCATTGAGCCAGATCATAAATCCGCACATACCAATTTTTATGTGCTGCCCGACAATCTGCATGGGGCAGAAAAGGATGAAAAGGTCACCTTCCGACTAAAAAAATGGGTACACATGAAGGCATTACCCGAAGCAGAAGTGATCAGCCGTTTAGGTAAATCGGGAAGTAACGATGCCAATATCCTATCCATTCTGGCAGAAAATGAATTACAGGCTGATTTCCCCCCTGAAATTGAGAAATTCGCCGCTTCCATTCCGGAAGAGATCCCGCAGGAAGAGATCGATCGCCGGCGGGATATGCGGGATGAAACGGTATTTACCATAGACCCGCACGATGCCAAAGATTTTGATGATGCGCTGAGTATTGAACGTTTAAGTAATGGGAATTTCTATTTGGGTGTACACATCGCAGATGTAACCCATTACGTACGCCCCGACACAATTCTGGATAAAGAAGCCTACGATCGTGGAACAAGTATTTACCTGGTAGACCGGGTGATCCCTATGTTACCGGAACGCCTCAGTAATGGAGTTTGTAGTTTACGGCCTCACGAAGATAAACTCACTTACAGCTGCTTCATGGAAATTGATGAGCAGGGAAAAGTGGTGAATTATTCGGTGGAAGAAACCGTGATCCATTCTAAACAACGATTCACCTACGAAGAAGCTCAGGAAATACTGGATGGCAAAGATCACAAACTGAAAAGCGAAGTCCACCTCGCAGGTATGCTGGCAAAGATCCTGATGGATAAGCGATTCAAAGAAGGAGCTATCGACTTTGACACCCCGGAGCCACGCTTTGTACTGGATGATAAAGGAAAACCGATCGATGTGATCCTTAAGAAACGATTATTTGCCCATCGTTTGATCGAGGAATGCATGTTAATGGCAAATAAGACGGTGGCCATCCATATTGACAACCTGAAACAGGATTCCGGGAAGCGCAAGAGCAAACATTTATATCCGTTCTTTTACCGGGTACATGATAAACCTGATTCGGAAAAACTCCGGGCCGTTGCGGAACAGGTGAAACCGATCGGGATCGATTTTCAGGTTGGGGATCACATCACTCCGAAACACGTGAATAAACTCTTAAATGATGTGAAGGGAACCAGTGTTGAGATCATTGTAAATGAACTCACTTTAAGAGCTATGTCGAAGGCGGTGTATAGTCCGGATAATCTCGGCCACTTTGGTCTTGGTTTTTCACATTACGCACACTTTACAAGCCCTATTCGACGTTACCCCGACGTTATTGTGCACAGATTGCTTAAAAGCTATACTTCAGGGACTCAGGCATATTCCTATGATACTCTTCAAAATCACGGTGAACATTGCAGTGAACGCGAAAAAGTGGCAGTGGATGCAGAACGGGATTCAATTAAATTGAAGCAGGTGGAATTTTTAAGCGATCATATTGGTGATACTTTTGACGGCGTGATCAGTGGTGTTACCGAACGCGGAATTTTTGTGGATCTGAAAAATATTCACTGTGAAGGCATGATCAGAGTAAGCGATATGAAAGGCGATTACTACAATTATGATCAGCGCAGTCACAGTTTAGTAGGCAGATCCGGCAAAAAAAGATTTCAACTTGGTGATGAAATTAAAGTAATTGTAGAAAGTGTTAACCACGCTAAAAGGCAGATTGATTTTATTCCAGCTTAAATAATACAGCTATGAAGAACCTTAAATTGTTCGTGTTATTTTTTCTTGTGCTCGGTGCATTCGGCACCGGTGTGAAAGCTCAAAATATGTCATTCGGTAAGAACCGGGTACAATATCAGGATTTTGACTGGCGCTTCATTCAGTCAAAGCATTTTGATGTGTACTACTATGGCGAAAAGAATTACGAACTGGCAGAATTTGCTGCTCAAAGTGTGGAATCGGCTTACCGCCAACTGGAAAAGGATTTCGATCATGAGATCGTGCATCGTATCCCACTAATTATCTATGACTCACACAACGACTTCTCCCAAACCAATGTGGTTACACTTCCCACAAGTGCAGAGGGCATCGGGGGTGTGACTGATAAAATGAAAAACCGGATGACGGTTCCTTTCGATGGTGATTATGGTGATTTTCGCCGGACCTTACACCACGAATTGGTGCATGCCGTATTCAACGACATGTTCTACGGTGGAAATATTCAATCCATCATCCGTAACAACATTCAGCTGGTATTTCCTCTTTGGTTTGAAGAAGGTCTGGCAGAATACATGGCGCTCGGCTGGGATACCAACACCGATATGTTTATCAGAGATGCGGTGATCAATGGATATTTACCACCCATACCACAACTAAGCGGTTACTATGCCTATCGTGGCGGGCAATCTGTCTGGAACTATATTGCCGAGGAATACGGACGTGAAAAGATCGCTGAGATCCTGAACCGGATCAGCACCTCCCGAAGTGTGGAATTTGGATTTCAGGAAGCATTAGGACTCACCATCGAAGAATTGAATGATCGCTGGGAACAAGCCTTGAAGGAACGTTATTTCCCGGAAGTAGCCGAACGTGAAAACGCAAAAACGCTGGCAACTTTAATGACCAAACGCGGGGATTACGGAACATATAACACCAGTCCTTCGATTTCTCCACAAGGTGATCGCATTGCCTTTATTACCAACAAGCGTGGATATTTTGATGTGATCGTGATCAGTGCTTTGAACGGCAGGAAATTAAAGACCGTGGTTCGAGGGGAAGATGATCCGGCATTTGAGGAATTGAATATTCTGAACCCCAACCTGACCTGGTCGCCGGATGGCCAAAAGCTGGCACTTTCCACCAAATCGAAAGGCCGGGATGATATTGCGATCATCGATTACCGAACCGGAGAGATCGAGAAGATCAAATTTGACAAGCTGGATGCCATTGGCTCTGTGGCCTGGTCACCCGATGGAAGAAAACTGGCTTTCGACGGTAACGACGGACCTTATCAGGATATATTCGTGTATGATTTGGTTTCAAAAGAACTCACCAACGTGACCGGAGATTTCTTTACCGATCAGCAACCGGAATGGGGTGAAAACTCTGATGTGATCTATTTTGCATCGAGCAGAGGGGATAAACTGGACCTGCATACTTTCAAGACCGATTTTCAACTGCTTAGTGATTCCAGCATTTACACTTCAGATATCTACCGTGTGGATCTGAACAGCAATAAACTGGAAAGGATCACAACCACACCGCTCTGGAACGAAAAACAACCGGGTTATACCAGAACCGGAAATCTGATCTTTAATTCAGACGAGAATGGTATTCAGAATATTTATGAATACGATTTCGAAACCGGAACATCTGCTCCGATCACCAATTTTCAGGCAGGTGTTTCCCAGCTATCGGTAAGTGCCGATGGTAGCCGCATTGCCTTTAGTGCGATCAACGAAGGATATCTGGATATTTTCCTGTTGAAAACTCCGTTTGCCCGCAAGAAAGACGAACCACTTACCCTGAATTACTGGGCGCAACGCAGATTGCGCGAACCTCAGTCAGAAAGAGTGCCAGCAACCGAGATCGCCAAGGAGATGTATGCGAGTGGCATCATCAATGGAAAAGAGCGGGAGCAAAAAGAAGAGGAAGAGCGTAAAAGTCAGCCCGATTACGTAAGTACCGACTTTGAAGAAACCGGAGAAGTGGATTTCAGAAATTATGTTTTCTCGGAAGAAGTAGTTCAGGATACCACCATCACTCTGGAGAATGAATATATTTTTGAACCTGATGATAATGTAACCGACGACGGGCGATATGTGCCAAGACCCTACCGGTTGAAATTTACAACAGATGTGGCCTACAGTCCGTCTGTGGTTGCCTCTACTTACGGAACCTATGCATTTACTCAGTTCATTATCAGTGATCTGCTGGGAGACCATCAACTGGCGATCGGAACCAATTTCCAGACCGATCTGAGAAATAGTGATTATACCCTGCAATACGGATATATGAAGAACCGACTCAATTTCTTTGCGTCGTATTTTCACAATTCACGTCAGTATCAGACCTTTGGTGGGGATCTGCTCCGTTTCAGAACCTATGGGGGAGGAGTTAACTTTCAGTATCCGCTGGATAAATTCCGGCGTATCGATTTCGGGATGACCTACATTGGTCTCATCCGCGATTACGATGTATTCAATTCCACCTATGGATTGTTCTCCTATTATTCGACCGAAGTGAGCGCCAGTAATCTGAAGAGCTCCTTTTTGTATCCAACGTTGAGTTTTACCAAAGATGCAACGTTACCGGGATTCATCACACCTAGAGGCGGTACCCGATACAGTATTAATTTCTCCGGAAGTCCGGGACTTGGGGTTGATTCCCCTCAATTTGCTTCAGCTATGGCAGATTTCCGGCATTATTTCAATCTGGGGTATAACTATTCGATCGCCGTACGTGCCAGTGGTGGATATTCATTGGGCAGAGATTCTCAGACTTATTTTCTCGGCGGGATGATGGGGTGGATCAACTACCGGTGGTCGAACAACAGTATACCATTTGAACGACTGGCTGATACATTTTTTACTCTTCCAGCCATGCCTCTTCGCGGACATGAATACAATGCCATTTATGGTGATAAATATGGTCTCATCAATGCAGAATTCCGATTTCCGTTATTCGCAGCTCTGGTGCCGGGAGCAATCCCCTTATTCCCGCTGTATAACATTACCGGAGCGGCATTTATTGATGTAGGAACCGCCTGGGGACAGAACATTGATTATGGTTTTGCCGATCAGTCCGGTGAACAGGTAGTTAACCCTGCCAGTTTAGATTTCAGGATCGCAGAAAAGACCACCTACACAGATCCGAATCAGCTGTATGAATATTCTACCATTGATGGAGATATTCTGATCGGTGCCGGATTTGGTCTGAGAACGATCGTATTCGGATTACCTTTCCGGTATGATGTGGCATGGCCCTACGGCAGAGATGGATTCATTCGCGAGCCGGTACACTACTTCTCGATCGGGATCGATTTCTAAAAGTCTTTCACTTTTAGCAACCGGTCATACTGAAACTCATTATCACGGAAATACACAAATACCGTGTATCGCTGGGTTTGCTTTGTAATGGTATCGCTCAGGGTGAACTGATCGATCTTACCATTGGTGATGGTTACATATTTGTAGGTGTAAATTCCCTCTTTAATGAGGGCAGAGGTCTCAAATAATTCGGTCTCCTCGTTATACCGTAATTTATACCGGTCCGATATGGTCCATTGATTGAAGTCACCGATCAGAAAAATACCGTCGGAATTCAATAAACGCCCCATGGTATTGAACCGAAAAAAGACCTCACCATATCGGGCATATCTGCCACTGTTCGGGCGACCAAAAGTGTTGTCGTGGTCAATATTGGGGGTTGCCGTGAAATTCAGAAAATCCTCGCGTAATATTACTTTAGGTGGGATGGAGGCCGGTTGGTAATCAAAGATCTGATAGGTTTGGGTAGTGAATTCATGCAGATCGAGTCGCGAATAGTCGAAATTTGCCTCGTAAGCCTGAGAGCGACTTAAATGAAACTCTGTCACTCCCTGAACAACATTACTCACCTCTGAGGGGATTTTTAATGTGGATAACAAATGATTTTGGGCAAAACTGAAAGAAAGATCGAATTGAGGCAACTCAACAAAATCAGGTGACCGGAATTCACTGAAAAGCTGATCCACAGCAGCCCCGCTATTCCCGCTGTTATAGATCGTTTCCACGTTTGTGGAGACCTCTCCCGCATCCTCGGTAACAAAAAAAGGCAGACTGAATAATTCAATTCCCGATTGCTGATCATACACATGAAGCAGATAATTCCCGCTCATTGCGAATCTGACCCTATTTCCGGGAATGGTAAACGAGTAATGAAAATAACCCGGATCGTTCTGTGCATTACGCTCGCCGCCCTGCACCACGATCTCGTTCACACCATCCAGATACCAGGCATCAGGAATATTGCTTTCCTCCCAGTTCTGTTCATGATGAGTAAAACTTATGCGAAACTGACCCGAAACAGAGGTGAGCTCATCAAAAGAAAGTATGAGATTCTTTGGTTTACCCAATTCCAGCACGGGTAAGGAAGAGGGGGAACCCTCGGGATAAAACTGCAGGCTTTTGATGGAGTTCGGAACGGGTACCTGTCCCGGAACCATTGATAAGCTGTAGGTCTTAAACTCCGCTCTTTGCTCCTTTACCGTAGCTGCATATTCCGTAGAACATGAAATTAAAGCTAGGGAAAGAAGAAAAAACAGAATGCTAAACGTGAACGATGCCTTGAAATACAAAATGTGCGGGTCCGCTTAAAATTAGATCAGTATAGTTATTGGTCTCTTCATTGAACCGAAAAGACACATTCAGCAATCCGCCTTTTACGTGAATGTCATAATCGGCTTTAGCCCGTGGAATCTCTTCAACGAAATGGGTGGCGATCGCTGAAGCCATTGCTCCGGTACCGCAGGCAAGGGTAAGGTCCTCCACACCGCGTTCATAGGTTTGTAAACCGATAGAGTCATCGTCATTCAGGCATACAAAGTTAACATTGGTCCCCGGGGGATTTAAGACCGGATGCATCCGGATGGTCCGGCCCTCATCCACCAGACTTTCTTCATCATCCAGTCGATCGGGATCTTCAAAGGTGACTACATGTTCGGTACCCGTGTGAACCTGCAGATAGCGTTTTTTGCCGATCTGCAATTTCTTAGGAGCGGTTACATCAGGGAAATAAACCCGGACCTCGTTGTTCTCAGAATCCACTTCGGCTTTATAGACAGCGTCGTGCACGTTAAAGGTTTGATGAGTATCAAAGCCCTTAAATTCTGCAAATAAAGCCAGACAACGACTTCCGTTACCGCACATGCCCGCATCACTTCCGTCGGCATTCCGGTAGATCATGGTGTAGTCCACGCCTTCTACAGTGGGGGATTCCAGGACCAGGATCCCATCGGCGCCGATCCCGAATCTTCGGTCGCACAGGCCGGGTGTGAATTCTACGATCTCATCCAGAGAAAAGCCGTAATCGCGGTTGTCGAAGACCACAAAATCATTGCCGGCGCCTTCCATTTTTATAAAGTTCAATTCGCTCATGATGTGAATGCCGGTAAGTGTTTCCAGTTTTCGTCGTTGGGGATGAATGGCTCACTGCCTCTCATCAGGCTGGAGAACCGTAGAGCCATCACCGTAAATACGAGTTTCGGGGAAACATTTTGTCTGAGAAGGACGCGGGTTTCTTCGATCTCTCCGATCATCTCTTCCAGTTTTGCCTCTCCTAAAGCCTTCACAAACTTTTTGATAGAATCAGCCTGATCGATATTGGTGATGAGTCGTTCGTTCCCGGTTTCCCGATACACCATCAGATCCCGGATATATACTTCCATCAGATTCGTTAAGGACAGCAGTCCCTCAATATTGAACGAACTTTGCCAATCCTGAGCAATGGTAGAAAGTCCCTGAGCATCCTGCGTGTATGCAAGGCGAAGATAATCCACCATAGATTCCCGGTCCGCCTTTAAACGATTGATATCGAAAAAGCGGGTTTTAGCATAATTCCCGGCTGATACCCGGGCCAGATACTGCGCATCCTGTGCATTCAGTCCGTCGATCTCGATCAGCCCCCGTTCCACTTCATCGGGACGAAGAATTCCCAGTGGAATATGCTGGCAGCGGGAAGTGATGGTAGGGAGGAGGCTCTCGTAACTTTCAGTGGTGAGGATGAACATGAGGCGATCGGAAGGTTCTTCCAGGATCTTCAGAAAAGCATTGGCCGTTTCCTTACGCATGGTTTCCACCTGCGTCATGATAATGACAACCCGGTTCCCCTCATTCGGGCGGAGCCGTGCTACCGGACGAATCTCGTCTCTGAAATAATCTACCGGATAGAAGGCCTGCAGATTCTTACCGGCCGTGTCGCTATCCAGAGAGGGACGTTGTGCAAAGCTAATCACCTCGTAGGGATCATCGGCCAGAAGTTCCAGTCTCCGGCGCACTTCATCAATACTTGCAGAAGTTGGTTTAGGGATGAATACATGAATATCGGGATGGGTGAACCAACTCGATTTTTTGGTAGTGGTGTATTCTCCGAGATCACTTAAATGATCAATGCCATTGATGGCTTCGGCCAATGCAAGAGCAAAGGCAGTTTTTCCCACTCCATTCGGACCGGAGATCAAATAAGCATGCCCTATCCTTTCGGAAGCTAACATTCTTCCGATCTGCTCCCTGGCACGCTGTTGACCGATCAGTCGTCGGTTTCCAAAATCAATATTCATCAGTCCTCCCAAATAAAATCAAACAAAATTACGCCGGCCGTGATCGTGGCCCCTGCAAACCCGATCAAAGCAGCCACATCAGAATTGAGCAGAGAGTTCATTCCGTCAATAAAAGCCATTTTGGTCACCCTGGTTAACAAAAGGATAAGTGGCACAAATAAAGGAATAGACAATACAGAGAATACAGCCCCTTTTCGGTCGGCCTGAGAAACAATGGCGGCGGTCATCGTGGAAACTGCAGAAAGTCCGAGCGTGCCGAAGATCAGCATCACAAAAAAGGCAGGGACCGAAGCCACGGAAAGATCCATCAAAAAAGAATACAGGATAAAGGTGACTACATTAATGAACAGGGTGAAGGTGGTATTGAACAGTAATTTCCCGGCATACACATTGGAACCGGAACTGTACACGCGCAGCAGATCGTAGGTGTTTTTATCCGTTTCGGCAATAAAACTACGTCCCAGAGCAGATAATGCAGCAAACAGGATAATGATCCAGATCAATCCGCTTTTCGGGGTTGGATCCAGTTCATGAGCTCGAAGTGTAAACATGATCAGCAGCAACGATGCGGCCACAAAGGCCAGCACCATATTGATGCCGAATCGTGTACGAAATTCGATGCGGATATCTTTATTAAAAACAGAAAGAGTGTTACGGAGCCAGATCATGCCCAAGTGTACGAATTTTTGAACTCTTTTTGGGAGGGTAGGACGGGAATTTAGTCTGTTATGTAATAAAGGTAAGTGATGGAAGTCCGGGGACTGACGGAGTTGGTGCTGTTTCCAAAGGAATCCATTTGGGACAAGATTTAAACCTGAAAGATCAGGAGGATGAGTACCGTATCACAAGGGATTTGCTCTTTATTAACTATATAGCAAGTATATAGACTATATATAGTTGCTATATAGTTATACCGGATATATCCTGAACGAATGGCAGAGAGATATGGCACGCATAGCCGGTTTTT